>OLNW01003117.1_pt1 | contig 13170 bp, 12 predicted proteins | sample 1672121 | NCBI WGS metagenome assembly OLNW01 (sample SAMEA3136648, study PRJEB25190) | human gut metagenome
TTATGGAAAACGGCGGCTTCTGGAGTGCAGATATGAACTCCTTTAACCATTATGCATACGGCTCTGTCGCAGACTGGGTCTATCAGAAAGCCGCAGGTATCCACACCGCAGAAGATGCTCCGGGCTATGCCTTTATCCGTTTTGCACCGGTTCCGGATGCAAGACTTTCCTGGCTTACCGCTTCCCTTCAGACCCGGCACGGTCTGGTTGAATCCGGCTGGCGTCAGGAAGATGGAAAGTGGCGCTATGAGATCACGACTCCGGTCGACGCCGAAATCTGCATTGACAAAAATACACAGAAGGTCGTAGCCGGGCACTATATCTTTTACAGTCAGATGTAGCCATCGTTTTACAGCTTTACATTTCATAATTGAGCATGCTATAATGAAGTTTCTTCTGATTAACAAAGCAACTTATGATATATCGGGTAGTATAAAAAAGAGGCTTTGATTAATCAACGAAAATATGAGTTGAAAGAGGGATAATAAATGGCAATACAAAAGAACGGCATCATCGTATTGGGTGCGGTATTTGTTGATATTAAGGGATTTCCGGAGGGCGCTTATATTCCGGACGGCAGAAATGCCGGAAAAGTAAAATATGTTCATGGCGGTGTCAGCCGAAATGTCGTCGAGGACATTGCAAATATAGAACTGCGTCCGACCTTCCTTGGTATCGTAGATGACTCAGCACTTGGCGAGGATGTACTGCGCAAGCTGGAGCGGCACAAGGTAAATGTCAGCTATATGCAGCGGATTCCAAACGGTATGGGGACGTGGCTCGCGGTCTTTGACCAGAACGGAGATGTCGCCGGCTCGATTTCCCAGCGTCCGAATCTGGACTCACTTCTGACACTGCTTGAAGAGAAGGGCGATGAAATTTTCTCCGAAGCAGATTCCGTCGTGATCGAGGTCGATATGGATAAGGACATCGTGAAAAAGGTCATTCAACTCTGTGAAAAGTATGAGAAAAAGCTCTATGGCGTTGTCAGCAATATGAGCATTGCGCTGGAGCGCCGGGACTTCCTGCAAAGGTTCGACTGCTTCATCTGCAACCAGCAGGAAGCAGGAATGTTCTTCTCTGCGGATTACAGCAATAAGATGCCGGGGGAAATGCAGCAGATTCTGAGTGAACGGCTTCAGGTCGCAAACATTCCATCCATGGTCATCACGATGGGCGGCGACGGCTCTGTCTATGCCGATATTCATGGAAACAGAGGCTTCTGTCCGGCAAAAAAGGTAGATGTCCGCGATACGACCGGAGCAGGCGACTCCTTCTGTGCAGGCGTTGTCAGCGGCCTGACATACGGTAAAACGCTTGCAGAGTCTGTCGAGATCGGCACCCGGCTCGCCGCCTCCGTCATCACATCCTCTGAAAATGTGTGCCCGCGGTTTTTACCGGCGGAGTTGGGGATCGAAGCGTAAATCTGCGTTTTTGACCCGCAAAACACCGAAAAGTAGCCATTTTTCGTAGAAAAATGAGCGGATTTGAGGTGTTTTAGGATTGCGGGAGCATGAAATGCGGAGCAATCCGTGTATCATAAAAATAGAAACGAGAAAAATTCCCGTTTCTATTTTTTTACCAAATCAGGCACGTTCTTTATGCTTCCGCCCGCTCCCCATAATAATAGAATCCCTTGCACTCTGTCAGATGCACGGACACAATCTGTCCGATAAGGGAGGCGTCACCCGGAAAATGTACGAGAAGGTTATTGCTCAAGCGACCGGTGACAAGACTTTCATCCTGTTCATTTACAGATTCGACCAGTACCGGAAGTGTCTGCCCATCCACACGCAGCGACTGTTCTCTGGAAATCTCCTGCACAAGCGCGAGCAGACGGTTGAAACGATCCTTCACAACATCTTCCGGAACCTGATTCTCCATTGCGGCTGCCGGAGTGCCGGTTCTCTTGGAATAAATAAAGGTAAAGGCGCTGTCATAGCGTACCCTGCGCACGACATCTAACGTCTCCTGAAAGTCCTCTTCTGTCTCACCCGGGAAACCGACGATAATATCAGTCGTCAGGGCCAGATCCGGAATCTCAGCACGCAAATGCTCTGCCAGAGCAAGATACTGCTCCTTCGTATAGCGCCGGTTCATGCGGCGCAGGATCTCCGTACTTCCGGACTGCAGCGGTAAATGCAGATGGCGACAGATTTTTTTCGAGTGCTTCATTACCTGAATGAGATCCTCTGACAGATCCTTCGGATGAGAAGTCATAAAACGGATGCGATCCAGTCCATCGATCTTTTCGACTTCCTGCAAAAGCTCGGCAAAGCTCATCGGCTCTTCCAGGTTTTTTCCGTAAGAATTGACGTTCTGCCCAAGCAGCATGACTTCCTTTACTCCGTCTGCCACGAGCATTCGGATCTCCCGAATGATATCTTCCGGCTTTCGGCTGCGTTCCCGTCCACGTACATACGGAACGATGCAGTAGCTGCAGAAATTATTGCAGCCAAACATAATATTCACACCGGACTTAAATGAATAGGTCCGCTCTGCCGGAAGATCCTCAACGATCTTGTCCGTATCCTTCCAGATGTCAAAAACCGTGCCGTCTGATTCAAAAGCTGCGACAAGCAATTCAGCAAATTTATAAATATTATGCGTACCAAATACAAGATCTACAAAACGATAGCTCTTGCGGATTTTTTCAATGACCTCCGGCTCCTGCATCATACAACCGCACAATCCGATAATCATATGCGGATTTTTTTTCTTGATCCCGCTCAGATAACCCAGTCGGCCATATACCTTCAGATTCGCATTTTCCCGTACCGTACACGTATTGTACAGTACGAAGTCTGCCTCCTCCTGTTCCGTCAGCTCATAGCCGATCAGCTCTAAGATACCACGCAGCTTCTCTGAATCGCGCGCATTCATCTGACAGCCAAAGGTCTTGATGCAGGCCTGCATTTTCCGTCCAAGCTCCGCTTCCTTCGCCGCAAGAATCTCCCGCGCTTTTTTCATATAGTAATACTGCCGCTCCGGCTCCTTCGCAGGCGCTGCGCCTGACAGGTCGATGGCATCAAAATTGGTTTCGTTTGTCATAAATTTCTGTTCTCCTCAAGTTCTGTCGGTTTACGGCCGCACCTGCCCGTTTCCGAATATAATATATTTTACGGTCGTAAGGGCCTTTAGTCCCATCGGTCCGCGCGCATGCAGCTTCTGTGTGCTGATACCGATCTCTGCACCAAAGCCAAATTCAAAGCCATCGGTAAACCGTGTCGATGCATTGACATATACGGCAGCTGCGTCGATTTCATCCAGAAAACGCAATGCATTTGTATAATTTTCCGTGATAATCGCTTCTGAATGACCGGTATTGTAGCGATTGATATGTGCGATCGCCTCATCCAGAGAGGAAACGGTACGAATCGACAGGATGTAATCCAGATACTCCGTCCCCCAGTCCTGCTCGGTTGCAGCCACTACCTTTTCAGACGTTCCGCCAAGCACCGACAGCGCCCGATCATCACACCGCAGTTCGACCTGATGCTCATCCAGCTTTTTCTTCAATGCAGCCAGCAGTGCCTTCTCCACCTTCTCATGCACGACAATGGATTCACAGGCATTGCAGACACCGATCCGCTGTGTCTTGGCATTGTTGATGATATTGACAGCCATCTCCAGGTTCGCACTCTCATCCACATAAATATGGCAATTACCGGTGCCGGTCTCGATGACAGGGATCGTACTGTTTTCCACGACAGCGCGGATCAGCCGTGCGCTTCCGCGTGGAATCAGCACATCCACATACTGCCTCAGCCGCATAAAGCGTGCAGTCGTCTCATGATCTGTCACCTCGATCAGCTGGAGGGCGTCCTCACACCAGCCGCCGCCAGCGCTTTTTTCAATACTGACACGATTGCAATGTTCGAATGAATCGCGTCGCTTCCACCCTTCAAAATCACAGCATTTCCGGTCTTGAAGCACAGACCGAACGCATCTGCAGTCACATTCGGACGTGATTCATAAATAATACCGATCACACCAAGAGGCACTCTTTTTTGTCCGATCAGAAGTCCGTTCGGACGCTTTTTCATCTCTTCGACTTCCCCGATCGGATCATCCAGACCGGCGATCTGGCGCAGGCCTTCTGCCATCCCGCTGATCCGGCTCTCATTGAGCATCAGCCGGTCAACGAGCCCCTCCGGCATATGATTTTCCCGTGCCTTCCGAATATCCTGTGCATTTGCATCCAGGATCTCGCTCCGATATTCTTCCAGATACGCGGCTGCCTTTAAAAGCGCCTCATTCTTTTTCACTGTCGCAAGTCCGCGCAATGCCCGTTCAGCCTTCTGCGCATGTGTCCCTATTCCGGTAAGCAGCAGATCCGCATCTGCGTAGAACTGCTCTTCTGTAACGAGATACTGCGGACAGATATCATGTACGTCTGACGGCACTTCATCCATGATCTGAAATGCGAAAGCCGCCGCCACTGTCGTATGGGCCGTATGCTTGCTCAGATAACGGTCATAAAAGCCCTTTCCGTAGCCGCAGCGATGCCGCTTTGCGTCAAAGCCGACACCCGGAACGATCAGAAGCGCCTCCTCATCCTGTGCCGGATTTACCGCATCCGGCTCCGGGATATGAAAATAGCCCGGATGAACATCTGCATAAGAAGAGATATAGTAATAATCCATCTCCTCTCCGTCTACCTTTGGCGCTGCCACCTTTTTCCCAAGCCGCCATGCTTCTTCAATCAGAGGACGCATACATACTTCACCATTATAGTCCATGTAGGTATAAATGCAGTCTGCCTTCTGAAATGCCTCCATCCGAATGATCCGGTCACAGATCTTTCGGCTCTTTTCCTGCAAGCTCTCTGTCGTCTGCTCTTTCCGCCTTGCAAAAACCAGCTTTCTAATTTCCTTTTTTTCCATAGCGCTCCTCATACTTCTTTCCGAGATTCTCTACGCTGCCATCCTTATTTACAATATCAATATTGTCCAGCTGTCCCTTCAGGTTTCGCCGAACCGCTTCCAGATATTCGCTGCGCAAAAGCGCCTGTTCCTGGCGCTCCGCAGAAGTCAGTCCTTCTGCCTTCGACTTCCGCGCAAGCTCGTTGATCCTTGCAAGCTTTGTATTATCCATTGATCTCTCCTCCTTCTGTCTGCTTCCATATCCGATCATCATTACATGGCCAAATTCTGTCAGCGATCCTCCTCCAGCACATCAACCAGATCAAAATTCTCATCCAGATGTCCGACAAATAAAGTTCCGATATTCCGACCATCCAGCAGCCGGTGAATAACATGAAAGTCATCTCCGTTCGCAATAATCATATCTGCACCCGACGCATTCGCAATCTTTGCCGCTGAGAGCTTCGTCGCCATGCCGCCGGTGCCGACATCACTGCCACTGCCTTTGCCCATCTTCATGTAATGATCATCCACCTTATCGACCAGGTCAATAAACTGAGCTCCCGGGTTCTTTCTCGGGTCATCCGTATACAGACCGTCAATATCCGAGAGCAGCAGCAGCAGATCTGCATGGGTCAGTGCAGAAACAATCGCAGAAAGCGTATCATTGTCTCCGAACTGGATTTCATAAGTCGATACAGTATCATTTTCATTTACAACCGGGATCGCACCGAGCTTGATCAGCTCATCAAAGGTATTCGATGCATTTCTTCGGCTTAAGTTATCGATCATCGTATTTTTAGTCATCAATATCTGCGCAGCCCGATGCCCATACTCACTGAACAGCTTCTGATAGGTCATCATCAGCTGTGCCTGCCCGATCGCCGCACATGCCTGCTTCTCCGAAACATTTTTCGGTCGGTGATGGACACCGATCGCCTGTCGTCCGACTGCAATCGCACCGGAAGAGACAAGGATGACCTCTTTCCCCCGGTTTTTCAGATCGCAGAGCTCCCGTACGAGCACCTCAAGCTTCGTCAGATTCAGTGCTCCGGTCTCCGGATGGGTGATTGAGGAGCTTCCAATCTTTACTACAATTCGTTTTTTATCTTTCAGGTTTTCTCTGTAATTCATATCCTCTGTCCTTTTTCGATCAGCAGTCCCTGCTTTACGCAGGATCCCGCCAGTCCTCTACTGTCCGCGTACGAGTCCGGTCTTTCTCAGCAGCCGCACGATCAGATGTCCCTTCGGAAGCGCTGCAATCTCCTCAACGGTAATGCCCTTAAAGGAAATCAGCCCGATACCGTAAGTTGCCACCCCGGCCAGGATTGCAAACAGCACGGAGATCGTATTGCCAAACACCAAATGGAACAGCTGGTAAACGAGATAAGCAGCCGCCCCCATAATAATGGAAACAATCACCGGTATCAGAAACGTCCGTTTCCATTCCTGACGATAATGCAGGAAGCGGGCAATCGCAATCGCATTCAAAACGCTTACAATCAACGCGAAACAGATATTTGACCATACGACCGCATAGATATTCAGGTTGCCTGCGGTCAGCATGACATACAGCAGGATAAAGTGAATCACAAGTGCCGCTGCATTGTTGATCAGCGGGGTCTGCAGCTTTCCAAGTCCCTGCAGAATACCGGTCGTAAGAGTTGAAAATGCATAGAGAATGATCAGGAGCGCACCGGCCTGCATAATGCCGACTGCCAGCGGGCGACCGGTCTCAAGACTCGGATAGAGCATCGTCAGGATCGGCTTTGCAAGCGCCGCCATCCCAACTGCACACGGAATTGTGATAATCATGGTAAACCGCACAGAGGTACGGATCTTTCGCCGCGCATCGCCGCGGTCGCCTCTCGCCATTGCTGCGGTCAGGCTCGGTACGACCGACGGAGCCAGACAGGAAGCAAGGGACAACGGCACATTCATCAGTACACGGAACTGACCGGAGTAAATGCCCCAGATCGATGTATACTGCTTCTCCGTATAGCCCTGGCTCAACAGAACCTTATTGAACACGCCCTGATCGGCGACATTGCTGATATTGTAGATCAGTGTGCTCAGGACAATCGGGATAATCGTCAGAATCATCGTCCGGTAAATTGCGCGTTCAGACTCCAGATGCGTCGTCACATCCCTGCGCATCTGACGCTTCAGGGTCGACTTCTGTACCGTATAGACAAACATCATAAACAGCATCGCAACCGTGATCGATACGACGGTACCAAATGTACCGCCCGCCGCACCCCAGGCCGGTCCCAGCAGTTCATTTCCGTTTTCCTGTGCCAGAGAAACGCCGTAGCTGTACATGATATTCGCACACACAACCGTAAAAATTGCATTTACAATCTGTTCAATAACCTGCGATACCGCAGTAGGTGTCATATTTGAATAGCCCTGGAAAAATCCCCGGAACACTCCGACAATCGCAAACACAAAAATAGCCGGTGCAAGCACACGCAGCGCATAGACCGCCAGCTCAATAGACAGCACATATTTTGTGATAACGCCTGCAAACACATAGGTCAAAAGCGCAAGCGCACCACCTGCAATCAGTGCAAAACGCATCGCGCACAGAAAAACTCTGTGCGCATTTTTAAATTCTCCCTTATGAATCCGCTCGGAAACGAGCTTGGAGACTGCCAGCGGCAGACTGAAGGAGGAAATCATCAAAACGATGTTGTACACCTCGTTTGCCGTAGAATAGTAGCTGTTTCCCTCATTTCCGAGTGTGTTGGTCAGGGGGAAGCGGTAGATCATGCCGATGATCTTTGCGATGATCGATGCCACCGCCAGAATAGACCCCTGTACCAGATAATTTTTACTGTTCGACTTTTTTTCTTTCTCTTTCACACCGGGACCTCATCAATCCGCCTGAATGGATACGTTATCGCTGTAAGAGTCAAGCACGATGCAGACCCATGTCTTACCCTGATTCAGCGTAATCTCATTGCCGTCGGCATCATAATAATGGGTAACGCCAAAATTCTCATTTGCAAAGGCATCCTCTGTATTGATCACATCCTTACGCCATGTCACATCAATCGCTTTACCGTTTGTAATGTACTTGCCGTTGCCGCCGGAGAGCACGTCGATGTTCAGATAGCCGTTCTCGTCAAATTTCTCCCACGGACAATACTGGAAAATGATATTGTCATAGGTCAGCGCATTTCCGGTCAGATAGTCTATCTGGACGTCTCCGTACTGATAGCGCGTGTATTTCCCGGTCTCTGCATTGTAAACGAAATAGGCGTTGTTGTACTCATAGCCCGGAGCGACTGTGATCGCGTCCACACCATTGTCGAGTGTCACCCTCTCACCGTCTGCTGCAAACTGGTAATGGCCGTTCGTCGACTGATACTCATCAGAATACTCCGTCGGATAATTCATCTCGTCAATACCCTTCCAGATCCGCTCATAATCCGTAAATACATTGTGTGGTGCCGGAAAATCATCAGAACGATAATATACTGTCTCTCCAATTGAATCCAGTCCGCTTAAATTTAAGGTCGAATCCAGATTCAGTAGATCCAGCGCATAGACTGCCTGTCCAAAATGCAGGTAATATGTATTGAATTCTCTTGCGAAATAGACATAATAGTTCCGGCAGCTGCGCACCGACCCGATCCGTTCCACATCCTGATAATCCTCGAAAATTCCCATCAGCCGGGTAATACCGCCTTCTACCGGAGCTTCATAAACAACCTCCGCATTCGCGATACCGGACTGTGGGAGCGCAGCCTGGATATTATTGAGCATAACAGAAATTGCCTTCGTACGCCCAATGGATTCCGGGACAAGCTTACCGGTCAGGTAGCTGCGCACCATTCCGTTGTCCTCTTCCGCAAACGCTGTCCCGGCACATGCTGTGCCGACCATGACAGCCACAGCCGCAGCTGCTGTCAGTTGTTTCCACATTTTCTTTTTCATAGAATCATCTCCTGTTCTGGTCACGGCAGCTTCTGCTACCGGCTGATGTGCAGCTGCGAAAGGATCTCTTCCTGCAGCCGCTCCATTTCCTTTGCATCCTCCTCGGTCATATGATCAAACCCCATCAGATGCAACATACTGTGTGCAATCAGAAACGCGTATTCACGTTTTCTGGAATGTCCGTACTCCTCCGCCTGCGAAATGACCTTATCAGCGGAAATTACAATATCACCGAGCATCAGCTCTCCGCTGTCCGGCTCGAAACAGTCCTCGCCACCTTCTTCAAGAAATCCAAAATCACCCGGCGTCTCATATTCAACCATCGGGAAAGAAAGTACGTCGGTCGGACGGTCAATCCCTCTTTGCTCCAGATTGATCCGGTGTATCTCATCATTGTCAGTGATCAAAATACTGACCTGCGCCTCATATGGGCATTCCATATAATCGAGTGCACAGGAAACGACATCCTGCGCGATTTCATACAGATCCAGATCCAGCGCTGTACTGCTCTCGTTTTCAAAATCAATTGTCATCGGTTCTCCCACGCTTTCTTATCGGTACTCTTTTTTCTTGTAGCCTGGCGGCTCTCCTTGTAGGCTTCCTTTTTCTCATATTCTTCATATGCGGTAACGATCTTCTGTACCAGCGGATGCCGGACAACATCTTTGCTCGTCAGCTGGCAGAAAGAGATATCCTCCACCTTTCCGAGCACCTTCATCGCCGTATCCAGTCCGGACGGTGCACCACTTGGCAGATCCTTCTGTGTCTGGTCACCGGTGATGACCACCTTCGATCCAAAACCGATTCGGGTCAGAAACATCTTCATCTGAGCCGGAGACGTATTCTGTGCCTCGTCCAGAATGATAAATGCATTATCCAATGTACGTCCACGCATATATGCAAGCGGTGCAACCTCGATCAGCCCTTTTTCCATATTTTTCAGGAAGCTGTCGCTGCCCATAATCTGATAGAGCGCATCATACAGCGGCCGCAGATATGGATCGACCTTACTCTGCAGATCGCCCGGCAGAAATCCAAGCTTCTCTCCCGCCTCGATCGCCGGACGCGTCAGGATGATCCTGCCGACTTCTTCATTTTTAAAGGCGGTGATCGCCATCGCCATTGCCAGATACGTCTTTCCGGTACCGGCCGGACCGACCCCAAAGACGATCATCTTCTTGCGGATCGCATCGACATAAGACTTTTGTCCGAGTGTCTTTGGCTTGATCGGCTTGCCGTTGATCGTATGGCAAATACAGTCCCCGTCGATCGCCACGACTGCATCCTCCTTCTCTTCATAAGAAAGAGAAATCGTATAGTCTACATTCTGCTCCGTCAGCGGCGTCCCGCGCCTTGCCAAAGTGTCCAGGCTCTCAAAAATCTTCTTTGCCCTAACGGCATTCGTCGGGCTCCCAAGTATCTTAATCTCTCCGTCCCGGCTCAGCACTGTGACCTGTAATGCACGCTCAATCTTTTTCACATACTGATCGAACTGGCCAAACAGCTCCTTCTGGCGCTCTGCCGGGACAGACAGAGATGTCTCAATCATACTCATTTCCAGATAATTCCTCCTCGCCATCCGTAATCTCCGTCCGTACCGTCTCCGGCGTCCCCACCGTCAACACTCCTGACGCAATCGCGGAAGTTTCAGTCCATTCTATTTTAACATTATTTTCAAATATTTGAACCCCCTTTTCCTCTAAATTTTTCATGAAATACTGTAAATTTGAGTTCAAGATAGACAATATCTCTTCTTTTGTGTGACAAATTTCCAGATTTTCGTATTCGCGCACCGTGATCTGCTGCCAGCAAACCGGCAAATAGAATGCATCGAATAACCGCAGCTGACAGAGCTTGCTCAGTGTATCACTGCACTCCCATGACGGCTTCCGGATGGGAAGTGCAAAGTCTGCACCCAGAATCTGCAGCAGCACCCGACTCGCCTGCTTCCCGGTGTACTTTTTTTCAGAAAATGTAATTGCCTGCTCTTCACGATAGGGAATCCTGCTGCGAATCATCACATCTGCATCCGCCCGGACTTTCTGCCGGTTCACTACTGTTCCGCCGTCATCTGTTATCAGGAGCACGCCGGAAACGAGCAGCTGTCCCTTTTCAACCTCATCCCCTGTTGCCACCAGCGCGCGTCCGCTCCGCACATAGATCGACTCAATGATCCCGGATTGCGCAGCAACAAGACTGGACGGCACATCTGCTTCCTTTGGCTCTGTCTCTTCTGAAAAGCTGCCTTCCCGAACCTGTATCGACAGCTGTGTCCCGTGCAGAGTTGCCGATACCCAGGAAAAATCAGGAAAAGCATTGCGCAATGCAGCAGAAAGTCTCTCACAGTCCACTTCCGATTTTCGCATGCCATAGTAAATCCCGTTTTCCTGCAGCCAGTTATACAGGACCGGAGAAGTCTGCCGCACATTTCCATTCAGAGTAATTCTCCATACATGTGCTCCCAGCCAGAGTAAAAGCCAGACCGCTGCCAGAAAGCCGAGTACCCAAAGCCTCCTCCTGCGATATTTCCGGATAAAAAAAGGAAGCCCGTGCCGTTCTGTGATACGCAGCCGGACGTGGCTTTTTTTAACAAGCGTTTTCAGCTTTCGGAAATCGCGAACGGAAATGCAGGCAGTATAGGCCTCTGCTTCCGGCAGCAGTCGCCAAAGCTTTAATCGGTGATGGGCACACAGATTGAAAAAGCGTTCACAGGCATCTCCGCTGACCTGAATCCGCACATACCCCGCAAGAAAATCCGGAAATTCCATAAGGTCCCTCCTGCTTGATAATCACTGCCACTTCATGCTCTACTTACATGAAGTAGTCTTCCCGGCTGAGATAAAACAGACACTGCAGATGCACCCTGTAATTTCGATTTCTTCCTTTGTATAGGTCAAAATTTCCATATGGCTTCCACAGATTTTCATCCAGCCATCGCGGATCAGGATCCGCACCTCTTCCGATGAATAGGAGGACAGTCCGCGAAAGTTTTCAATCCAGAGATGCTCCTGCCCGTGCATTGACAGCAGAATCAATCCCCGTTGCAGATCATCGGGAAGCTGCAGCGCATCAGGCACGCGACCTCCCTGCGGTTTTTCTCTCTTTTCTATCACAGGCATTCCCCAGTGCGGTTATTAGTCAGTATATGAGCAGGTTCCCCGCTTTATGTTATCTCTGATTATTTATGATACGGCTCACCTTTGATAATCCGGAAGGCCCGGTATACCTGTTCAAGCAAAATAACCCTCATCAGCTGGTGTGGAAAGGTCATAGGCGAAAAACTCAGCTGTTCATCTGCACGCTTTAAAACCTGCGAAGACAGACCGAGTGAACCACCGATCACAAAACAGATATTACTCTTTCCACGCACAGTCAGTTCATTCATATGGGCAGCCAGCTGTTCAGAGGAACGCTGCTTTCCCTGAATGGCCAACGCAATGACATAAGCATCCTCCCTGATACATGAGAGAATCCGCGCCCCCTCCTTCTCGATGATCTGCTGCTCCAGCGCCGGGGCTGCACCATCCGGCGTCTTCTCATCCGCTACCTCCAGAATCTCCAGCGTACAGTAGCGTCCCAGCCTTTTTGCGTACTCAGCGATCGCATCCCGGTAAAATTTTTCCTTTACTTTTCCAACGGTTACTATAGTTATCTTCATTCCATACTCCTGTCAGCTCAACACGGATATGCGCAATCCGCTTCGCTACTTGTAGGATCACAAGGAATCTTCCCGCAAGCGGGCCCCTCCTTATGATATGTTATAACCGAATGCTGCTTCGCAGCTTATTGCTTTGCGCAATTGAAGCAGGGGACTTGCTTGATTCGGTTAAAAAGCGGGCTGCCGCAAACCTGCAGCAGCCCGCCCTGTCATCTGTTACTTAGTTGTTCTTTGCTTTCAGGAACTCATCGATTCCCTTTGCAGCGGCCTTTCCTGCGCCCATTGCAAGAATAACCGTTGCAGCTCCGGTGACAGCATCTCCTCCGGCGAATACGCCATCCTTGGATGTCTGACCGGTTGTCTCATCTGCGATGATACATTTTCTCTTGTTTGTATCCAGTCCGATGGTCGTAGAAGAGATCAGCGGATTCGGTGAAGTACCAAGAGACATGATTACGGTATCAACATCAATATCAAACTCAGAACCCGGAATCTCTACTGGACGTCTTCTTCCGGATGCATCCGGCTCACCGAGCTCCATGCGGATGCAGCGGATACCCGCAACCGCATCGTTTTCATCTACCAGAATCTCCTTCGGGTTGGTCAGCAGATCGAAGATGATGCCCTCTTCCTTTGCATGATGTACTTCTTCTGCACGTGCCGGAAGCTCTGCTTCACTACGGCGGTATACGATATGTACTTCAG
>OLNW01003119.1_pt1 | contig 13156 bp, 12 predicted proteins | sample 1672121 | NCBI WGS metagenome assembly OLNW01 (sample SAMEA3136648, study PRJEB25190) | human gut metagenome
TTATACTTAGGATATGCAAATACAAGCACTGCCATCTGACAGATCAGAGATACCATAAAAAGCATCATAAACCAGTTTAAAGATTCTCCCGGAAGAATTGGTTTAAAATACAGCAGCGCATAATAAGCGACTGCAAAAATATATCCTACAATCCCCGGTGCTTTCTTCTCAATTCCAAATACTTTATAAAGCTCTGTCATACCGATCAGGCTGATCAGCAGCAGTACTGCAAAGAGAAGATTGCCTCCCGTGATTACCGTTATCAATGCAATGATCACCAGTAGTATTCCACTCAACAAGCGTGTTTTAAACATCCTTTATTCCTCCTCAACACCGCCAAAACGTCTGTGTCTGTGATTGAACTCATCAATCGCCTTCTTAAGTTCTTCTTTTGTAAATGCCGGCCACGGAACATCTGTAAAATAAAACTCTGAATATGCAAGCTGCCAGAGCAGATAATTTGAAAGACGCTGTTCACCGCTGGTACGGATCAGAAGATCCGGATCCGGGATCTCTCTTGTGTCAAGATAAGATGCAAAGACAGACTCATCGATCTGTTCTGGATCAACCTTGCCATCCACACAGTCTTTTGCAAGCTTCTTCGCAGCTCTTGCCATCTCATCACGGCTTCCGTAATTTAAGGCGATTGTAAAATTCAGTCCGCCATTATTCACGGTTGCCTCTTCCAGTTCCCTGATACGGTTCTTGATATCGTCATCCAGTGGTGTGATGTCTCCGATCACACGGATCTTCATATCATTTTTTGCCGCCGTCTTAAGACAGGTCTTCATATAATTACGCAGAAGTGTCATCAGCGCACTGACTTCACTTTCCGGTCTGCTCCAGTTCTCTGTGGAAAACGCATAGACTGTCAGATATTTTATTCCCATTCTCCATGCTTCTTCACAGGTTCTCTCAACATTCTTACTTCCCTGAGCGTGTCCATAATTACGGGGCATCCCCTTGGATTTCGCCCAACGTCCGTTTCCATCTAAAATAATCGCAACATGCTGTGGTACGTTCATTCTTATATTCCTCTCTTTGGAGCATGTCCAAAATATACTTTCTGCAAAATCTATTTTTCCATTTCATGTATCCCGTTCCATCATCAATAATAATTTCAAATCACAAGATACACTATATCGATTGCAGGAATGGTTTTTCAGACATACCCTCTCAGTTTATAACGGAAATCGAGCAGGATGAAACCCCTGCTCGATCTCTTACATGCACATTTCCGGTTACTGCTCTCCTGCATCTTCGTCAGACTCTGGACAACTCTGTCTGCAAAATCTGTCATCCACATTACATAAGTCTGTCCTGCAGGATAAACATTCTCTCCGATTAGACAGTCATAATCTCTTTTGACTTTGTCTCTACCATTTTGTCAATCTGTGCAATGTATTTGTCTGTAATTTTCTGAAGTTCATCTTCAAGATCCTTGATCTCATCCTCTGATACTTCACTGCCTTTCAGTTTCTTGAAAGCTACATTTCCATCACGACGGATGTTACGGATTGCCACTTTGCCATCCTCACATTTTTTCTTAACTTCTTTTGCAAGCTCTTTTCTGCGGTCCTCTGTCAGTTCCGGGAAGATCAGGCGAATGGATGTTCCATCATTTGTCGGATTAATTCCGATATCAGAGATCAGGATTGCCTTCTCGATCTCTTTGAGCATGTTCTTCTCCCATGGCTGGATCTGGATCATACGTGCTTCCGGTACGGATACGTTCGCTACCTGCTGGATCGGTGTCGGTGATCCGTAGTAATCTACGGCAATCTTGTCCAGTACATGCGGGTTCGCACGTCCTGCACGGATTGTTGCAAGCTCTCCGTCCAGATTGTTGATTGTCTTTGTCATCTTTGTGTCATATGCTGTAATTCTTTCATTCATGCTGTAAGTCCTCCTACACTGTTACTTTTGTTCCTGTGAATTTGCCCTGCATTGTATTGACAATGCTGTTCTCTTCATTCAGTCCGAATACAAGCATCGGCATCTTATTCTCAAGGCAGAGAATGGATGCTGTCAGATCTACTGCTGCAAGCTTCTGGTCAATCACATCCTGAATTGTGATCTCATCATATTTAACCGCTGCCGGATTTACCTTCGGATCACTGTCATAGATTCCGTCAATTGCTTTTGCAAGAAGCATTGCATCTGCTTCAATCTCAATGGCACGTAATACAGCTCCTGTATCTGTTGAAAAATACGGATGTCCTGTTCCGCCTGCGAAAAAGATTACTTTTCCTTCTTCCAGTGCAGCTACTGCAGCATCTTTGGAGAAAAGACTTGTAAATGCGCCGCATACAAACGGTGTAAATACTTCTGTTTTCATTCCTACATGACGGAAAATGTCAGATACATAGATACAGTTCATAACTGTCGCAAGCATTCCGATCTGATCTGCCTTTGTGCGGTCGATCGTCTCGCTTGTTCTTCCTCTCCAGAAGTTTCCTCCTCCTGTTACGATTGCAACCTGAATTCCATCATCTACAAGCTGTTTTACCTGTTTCGCAACACCAATGCAGGTAGCCTCATCAAATCCAGTTTTCTTTTCACCTGCAAGAGCCTCACCGCTCAGCTTTAACAATACTCTTTTCATAATTGTATAGCTCCTTTAATTTCTCTTTAAATACCCTAAAATGAAGTATAGCATAAGTTTTCTGATTTGTCATGCATATATCTAAAGAAGACGAAAGCCTGTCTGAAAAGCTTTAAACTCTATTACTTTCCGATATTATTAGATCATAATCATAGAAAACAACACGGTGATAATTCCGCAGATTCCGATTGCCAGCCCGCTCATCGCACCTTCAATCTCCCCAATCTCAATTGCTTTGGAAGTTCCAACGGCATGGCTGCAGGCTCCGATTGCAAGACCTGCCGCAACAGAATCTGATACATGAAACAGTTTGATCAGCATCGGTGCACAGATACTTCCCAGAATTCCGGTGAAAATAACAGCCACAACCGTAATCGGCACCACTCCGCCTCCCGGCTCGGAAATGCTGACTGCGATCGGTGTCGTTACTGATTTTGGAAGCAGAGATACTGTCATGCTCTGATCCAGACCAAACAATTTACACATTACATAGATACTTCCCATGGATGCCGCAGATCCGACTGTACATCCTACCAAAATCGGAAGCCAGTACTGTTTTAAAATATCGATCTTGGTATAAATTGCTACCGCAAGACATGCAGTCGCAGGTGCAAGGAACATATTGATCAATGCTCCTCCTACATTATATGTATCATATGGTATATCAAATATAAGAAGAATTCCCACAATCAGTACGATCGCAATGATCAGTGGATTACAGATCGGTGTTTTTAACTTACGCTGGAGTTTTTCACCAAACCAGAATGCAATTACACTCAGCGCGACTCCAAAATAAGGAGATTCCATTAATTCTTTCATTTCTTTTTGCCTCCTTTACGCTTTTCCAGCAGGCGGACAGTCAGTGTAACACTGTATGCTGTTGCCGCAAATGTAATGACTGTTGATACAACACAAATCACGATTAACTGAAGGATCGAGCTTTTCAGTACATCAAAATAATTGATGATGCTCACTCCCGCAGGCACAAAGAAAAATGCCATATTTCCCAGAAGGAAATCTGCTTTTTCCTGCACATGCTCGATCTTCAGGACTCCTGTCATAAGACAGAGTAAGAGCAGTATCATCCCAATTACACTTGCCGGAAATGAAAACGGCAGATAATGCTCAATCACAATACTGATCCAGCAGACACTGAATATGATTCCAAACTGTTTCAAAATCTTCATTGTTTTTACCTTCTTTTCTAATGTATATTATGATGATGTCATATAAGGCATACCTCAAATAAGATACCACTCTCCTTTTTACAAGTCAACGAAGTTTCCCATGAATTTTTTTCCGTTTCTTTCATTTCATTTAGACAATTTTCCCGAAAAATATTGACTTTTTTCATTATATGCTTTATCATACATAATGTTTTCACACTTTAAACAACTAAAATTTTACAGTGCGAATGTGATTGTAATTCAGGAGGACTATACTAAATGATTATCGTATTAAAACCAAATACAACAGAAGAAAATATAACAAGAGTTCAGAATATGATCAAACATAAAGGACTCGATACTCACATCGTTCGCGGTACAGGAATGACCGTTATCGGATGTATCGGTGACACAACCCTGATCGATCCAAGACTGTTCGAGATTGATGATTCCGTTGATAAAGTAATGCATGTACAGGAGCCATACAAACTGGCCAACAGAGCATTCCATCCGGAAGATTCCATCATCGATGTATCCGGTGTCAAGGTCGGCGGAGATCATCTGGCTCTGATCGCCGGACCTTGCTCTGTAGAATCTTTCGAGCAGGTTCTTGAGATTGCACAGAAAGCCAAAGCTTCCGGTGCCAACATGCTTCGCGGTGGTGCATTCAAACCGAGAACAAGCCCATATTCTTTCCAGGGACTGGGACTGGAAGGACTGGACATTCTCTGTGCAGTAAAAAAAGAAGTCGGACTTCCGATCGTTACTGAACTGATGTCACCAAAATATCTGGATACCTTCAATGAAAAAGTAGACCTGATCCAGATCGGTGCACGTAACATGCAGAACTTCGATCTTCTCAAAGAGCTTGGACAGGTTGATCGTCCGATTCTCTTAAAGAGAGGTCTGAACGCTACTTATGAAGAGTGGATCATGTCCGCAGAATACATCATGGCATCCGGCAATGAGAATGTCATCCTCTGCGAGCGTGGTATCCGTACATTTGAAACATTCACAAGAAATACTCTGGATCTTCAGTGTATCCCGGTTCTTCGCAGTAAAACACACCTTCCGGTCATCGTAGACCCAAGCCATGCCGGTGGAAAATGGTGGCTTGTTGAACCAATGGCGAAAGCTTCCATCGCTGCCGGAGCTGACGGACTGATGATCGAAGTACATAATAATCCGGAAGCTGCACTGTGTGACGGTGCACAGTCACTGAAACCTGAAAAATATGACGCACTGCTTAATCAAGTTCGCCAGATTGCAGCAGTAGTCGGAAAAACTTTATAAGGAACAAGGTTGAAAACAGACAATGAAATTAACAGTAAATTTAGGAGAAAATTCTTATCCGATCTATATTGAAAACGGAATTCTTGCAAATGCAGGTACTTATATTAAGGATGTGTTCCATGGGAAGAAAATCATGATCATCTCCGATGACAATGTATTTCCTCTCTATGGACAGACCGTGCTGGATTCTCTGTCTGATTACGAATGCCATTCGCTGGTTCTCCCTCACGGAGAGCCAACGAAGAGTTTCCAGTCTCTGCCAAAGATTTATTCTGCCCTGCTTGATGCAAAGCTCTCACGCAGTGATCTTGTCATTGCACTGGGCGGAGGCGTGATCGGAGATCTTGCCGGATTTGCTGCCGCAAGCTATCTTCGTGGCATAAAACTGGTGCAGATCCCTACTTCTCTTCTGGCTCAGGTAGACTCCTCCGTCGGTGGAAAAGTAGCTGTAGATCTTCCGCAGGGAAAGAATCTGGTGGGTGCTTTCTTCCATCCGAAAACAGTTATTATTGATCCGGATGTACTGAACACATTACCAGAACATTTCATCAGCGATGGTATGGGTGAGGTCATCAAATACGGATGTATCAAAGATAAATCACTTTTTGAGAAACTGACTGCCCACAGTTCTTTTGAAGATCTGAAACCGGAACTGACTGAGATTATTGCCTGCTGCGTGGATATCAAACGCGTAGTCGTAGAAGCAGACCAGTTCGATACAGGAGAACGTATGCTTCTGAACTTTGGTCATACACTGGCTCACACCATTGAACAGCATTTCAATTACGAGCGCGAAAGCCATGGAGAAGCAGTTGGAATCGGTATGTATCAGATTGCAAAACTCGCAGAAGCAAAAGGTCTGACAGAAGCTGGATGTGCCGAAGACATCCGCAAAGCGCTGGAAATCTACGGACTTCCGGCTGCCTGCAATCTTCCGATGAATGTATTGACAGATGCCATTTCACTGGATAAGAAGAATCTGAATAATCATCTGAATGTAGTTCTTCTCCATTCCATCGGGGACAGCTATGTATATCCTGCTGATGTTTCATTCTTCGACAGCGCAGATATGATTTAATTTGAAACACTGCCTGTAGAGTATACATTGTAACCCACGAAAGCAGCTGTTATTGTCACGCAGGTGACCTTTAAACAGTAATAAATAATTTTCAGACATATTCTATATTGTAAATTGATTTTATAACTGATTGTTTATAGAAATTACAAAAAACAGGTTTTTTCAAAACAGATATCAAGATTACCCTCCTCTGTTTGAAAAAACCTGCTTTTTAATTTATAACAAAATATACCGCAAAGTGGGGCATGTAGATTGCAGGAATGATTTTTCAGACACGCTCTAGAACCCGGTTAAAAAATCATTCCTATAATCTGTATTCCTTACTTTATGGGAGATGCCTCTTGCAGAAAACTTTTTCAAACAGAATCCAAAAGGATTTAAATATATTTCGCAACTATTATACTCCTATTTTTTCTATAAAGGAACTGTCTGAAATGAACAAAAAACAGTACAAACTGCCATAAAAACATGATACGATAGTAGACAAATGTTATTTCACGTATTTATTCTGCAAGACAGAGGAATGAGACGTTTTATAAAACAATAAGATAATTTCTGATATTTTAACCATAACACGAAAAAAGAAAGGATTTTTTATATGCAACGAATACGTCCAGATTATTATAACCGATTTAAATGTATCGCTGATCACTGTAGCATCACCTGCTGTCAGGAATGGAAAATTGCAGTAGATGCAGATACAAATCGAAAATGGAAAAAGATCTGTCCTCCTGAAACTGTACCGGAGAAAAAGAAAAATTTAAGTGCTTATACAACAAAAAAAGATGGACTTCGAGTCATTGAATTGACCTCAGATCATCGTTGTCCATTTCTTTCCGATAACAAATTATGTCATCTGGTGTCTGCCTATGGTGATAAAATTTTATCTGATACATGCACAACCTTTCCAAGAGAAGTACACCGCTTCTCGGATCATGAAGAAGAAACTTTAATGCCGTGCTGCCCTGCCGTCATTGACCTCTGGAACGCTGAAAAAGCTCTGCGTTTTCCAGTTTTTTACCCAGCTAAAGATTCATCCGGAGTTTCTGGAGATCAACGAATCTCTACTGCGACAAACATCGCTGCTTTTACATCAGACCGTACTTTTACAGATTCATTTTTATTTGGAATTCGAACCAAGTGTATCAAACAAATCTATGATACCTCTGTTCCGCTGGAAAATATATTATTAGATCTATTTTATATTTTACACGAATTATTACATAAACAGAATAAAGCCGATTCATTGACTACAGAACTGATTGAAGATTATTTTTCTGACAAAACTGTGAAACAGCTTCGTGATGCAATTTCTGAAATCGAACTTCCACCCTTTGACACAATTATGGAATGTAATGAATTATTACAGGATCTGGCCGTCAATTATAAAAAAGAAGGGCTCTATCTGAATTACCTGAATCCAGTATTAAATCTCGCTGAGAAGCTGCCTGAATATTTCGATTCCGAAAATGAACTGCTTCTTCACTGGGAAAATTTTCAGAAAGAATTGCTGAACTACGATGCTTTGCTTCGCAATTTTATGGCGAATGAACTGTATTCAGATCTTCTGATGCCCGGAGGCACTTTGAAAGATATGTTAATTCAGATGCAATGGATTACCATGGAATATGCCGTTATCCGTCACAGTCTCTTTTTGAAATGGCTGTTGAATCCAGATACTTCCACAGCAAGTCTTCCATACAAAACACTCCGTGATTATCTGGTAGTAATCACACGTATGACAGGTTATGAAGAGAATGATATTTACGAATATCTGGAAAACAGCTTTGAATCCCTGATCTGGGACTGGGGATATTTTGCATTGATCACAGGGAAAAATTAGGAAGCAAACAAAAATAGAAAACGAACTCTGAACGGGCTCGTTTTCTATGATTGTCTCACATTTTAATCCAGAGGCATCTCTGAAAACTTATTAAACGTCTTTAAACTATAAATTAAAACTCAAATGCTTCTTTAATACTGTCATAATGTAGGAACTTACCTTCTGCTGCAAATTCTTTGATCTGCTCCAGTGTAGCGAACATAAATCCATCAGTCTCTTCTGTCTGCAGATTCAGATCTTTTTCATCGATATCCATAACAAAACGATAAACATCTACAAAGTAGTTATCGCCTTCTCCCGGATTTTCTCTTTTATAAGTAAACAGATATCCATCTTCTGCGTTTGCAGCATCCAGACCTGTCTCCTCTTTTACTTCACGCAGCACAGCATCTTCAGATGACTCTCCTGCCTGTGCAGCACCACCGGAAACTTCCCACCAGCCAGGTGCCCACGCCTTAGTCATTACACGTTTTGTAATCAGGAACGTATGATCCGGTCTTGCAACAACTCCTAATACTGTCAAATGATATTCTCCATCTTTCAGACACCAGTCATTGCGTTTCATTGTACGTCCTGTCGGTTTCTTGTCTTTATCATAAATATCCCAATATTCCATTTTTTCTTCTCTGCCTCTTTTCAAATTTACTCAGCTATTTTATGCACCTATTTAAATTTCTGCATAAATTATGCGTTACATTTTTCATACGCAAATAATGCCGCACCTAAAGCTCCACAAAGCTGCGCCTCATCGCAAATATACAGTTTTGCCTCCAATTTTTCCTCTAATGCTTTGATGATTCCCGGGTTCTTTGCAACTCCTCCGGTCATCATATATTCTCCAGGATTCTTCTTACCCAGACGCGCTGCAAGAGCTCCTACCTTTGAAACAACTGATACATTCAGTCCATGAATAATGTCTGCCACATTTTTATTCTGTGCGACAAGTGATACAACCTCTGATTCAGCAAAAACAGTACACATACTGGAAATTACAATATTTTCTTTCCACTCTAGTCCTTTCGTACTCATCTCTTCCAGAGAAAGTCCCAAAGTTCTGGCCATCATTTCTAGAAATCTTCCTGTTCCTGCGGCACATTTATCATTCATCAGGAAATTCTTAACTGCACCATTTTCATCAATACTGATAGCCTTGATATCCTGTCCACCGATATCGATTACTGTCCGTACATTCGGATTCAGATAATGAGCTCCCTTTGCATGACAGGTAATCTCTGTAATACTGTCATCTCCACTTTCGATATAAGCTCGTCCATATCCCGTTGTAACAATCCGGATAATATCTTCCTTTTTAATTCCTGCTTTCTCCACTGCAAGATCCAGGCTCTTCTCCGCACTCATCATTGCTCCGCCGCCTGTTGGAATAATCATCGTTGATTTTATCTTTCCATCCTGATCTAGAATCACAACATCTGTACTTGTAGAGCCACTGTCAATTCCTGCAACATAATAAACTCCTGATGCCATCTTCTTTCTTGCCTCCTCACTGATTCCTTTCGTCGGATCCATATCTTCCGAACCTTCAATCGTCTCTGCAAATGCCTGAATTCTCGTCAACAGCTGTCCTGCACTCTGACTAGTAAAGTCCGTCTCAATCTTTAGTAACGGAACTTTAATACTCTTCTTAATACTTGCATACTCAAATCCATAATAATCACAGAATTTAATTGTATGATAAATAATTCCTTTCAGATTTGGATCCAGATACAGCTGATTTCTTCTGGTATTATTATTCATCCGGAAACACGGAAGCTGACAGAGCAGTGCATCTGCATAAGCCAGAAACATTGCATCTTCGTCCATCTGTTTCATCTGCTCTGGAACTGCTGCCAGTTTTCTTCCTCCGGTACAGGTAAGATTGTCTACATCCATCTGAATATTTTCGCGGATCATTTTTTCGAGAATTCCACTGACACGCACTCCCATCACACCAATGTACGGCTGCACTTCTGTCACATTTGGTGCAAATGAATTAAGAAATCTCTCTTTATCAAATGTCTTTCCTGAAAATTTTTCATAAGCCTCTTTTAAACGACGGATCGCTTTTGCAAATTTTACTTTCTCACACTCATTATCTTCATGCGGGAGATCCAGCATATATAAAAACTTGCATTTTCCAGTACTCTCTACAACATCATAAACTCTTCGCATAGAATCGCAGCAGTTCACAAGTACAAGCTGCTCCACTTTTCCTTCCAGGACAGCCTGAATAACAGATTTTCCAAAACCACATAAATTTGCATGGGCAATCTGATCAGACATTTCGAAGTTTTCCGGCATTTCCTCAAGCACAGCACATTCTTCGCCAAATGCTTTTAATAACTCTACAGGAGTGTATTTACAGACATAATGTATCATCTGATTTTTCCTCCTTTCCCTGACCAGCTGCAGATTTTTCTGCCCCATCTTTTATTTCTTCTGCTCTTTTTATTTTATTCTTCTCTGCTTTATTTACTTTCAGCATTTCCATATAAGCCTGAAGTCTTGTAGAAATCTGTCCATCACTGCTGTTTGCAGGATTACATCCATCTCCGTCAAGAATCATGGTCGGAATTCCTGCTTCTTCCAATGATCCCTTTATCAGACTTGAAGCACCAATCGTGCCTTTACATCCCCAGTGTGTAAACAAAATTCCTCCATCCACATCTGTCTGCTTTGCAAGCTCTTCTGCCCGCTGGATTCTCTGCTTCACACTTCCATTATAAATGCAGTTCACCATCTTTTCTGCCATAGCTTCATATGGTTCTTCATGATGTGTCTGCTGAAATCCATCTGCTACAAAATCACAGGCACTGATATAAATCTGGTCACTATAATTAAAAATGTCTTTCACAGGTTCCTGAAGAAACGGCATCATATGCATCCAGAGAATATGCAGTCCTTCCCCTTTCGGAGCTTTCTTTACATCTTCCAGAAGTAATTTTGTGTATTTTACCGCCTCCTGAGAACCTGCCATAAGATGACACATGAAAATCGCATACAATTCATTTGTCAGACAGGTAACCAGATCATGGTCTTTACGTAACGCCAGTTGTTTATGATAATAAGAAGCTGCTTCATTACTGTTATTTACAGCCTGTCTCACTGCCTGTTCTGAGATCTTCTTTCCTGTAATATCTTCCAGGAATTTTTTTAGTTCTCTTAACTGATCTGCAACATATTTTACAGAATCCTCATTTTTTTCATATGGTACATCTATATAAAATCCCGGGAGCTGATCTTTCTGCTTCAAATATGGGAAAGTCATCATATTGCTGTCACATGCCAGGTTTGTATAAATCGTGCATTTCGGTTTTGGCACTAAACCTGACAATGCTGCTCCCAGAAAAACTCTGTGATAGGAGCACATGGTCTCCGGGAATCCTTCTTCTTCTGTTTTTCTCAAAAAGGTCTGCTCGCATTTTGTTCCTGCTATAAAGCAGGACATCGCCTCCACAGAATAAGGTGTCAGTCCTGCCGCTGTTAAAAGCTCTCCCGGAACAAAGATACTGACCATTGCTGTATCCTCAGGTTTTGAAAGCGCCTGGATAATATTCTTCATGACAATTCTTGCCACATACTGTCCCGATGCCGGCAGTTTTTTATCCGGAAAAAAGAGCAGTCGTTTCTCCTGAAGCCGATATCCTGCGAGAAGAAGTCTGCGTGCTTTCTCCGGATTCTTCAGGGACGTACTGCCCACTGTATTACCAAATTTTTGTATAATATCCATTATAGAATCCCCTTCATTACTGTTCTGTCCTCACTTGCTGCCTGATATATTATAGCAGTTGTGATAGAAAAGTAAAGAAAAAAGTCCTTTACTTTTTTGCATAAATCCTGAACAATAACGAGATTTTCACTTTACGAATTAACCTAAATTGTCACTTTGAGCACCGCTCCAACAGATGCTACAAGCGATGCTGCTACCGCCAGTATCTGAAATGGCAAACTTCCAAACTTGCCGCAGATTGTACCTGTTCCTGCACGTTTTCTGGAACGATTGTACGCAATAATTACTCCAACACCAGTCAAAACCTGAACCACACTGGCCATTCTTGTGAAGCCAACACGTTATTATTAGAATAGAACCTGGTAGAAAGCTCTGTTGTTTCTGAAAGTAAAGTTGCTACAAAAAGTATCCCAACTACTCCAAACATTGAGATAACTGCTATTTTCTCACAAATCCCAACCAGTTTCATTCCAATATATACTACACTCGCCGCCAGAACATAAAAAAATATCATGCCAATTACAGATGGAATCCCGAACCATGCAGCAAAAACGGCCGCCGCACCGGTAATAAACCCACTTACATTTACCACTACAGAAAATCCAAGCAACGCAAATGCCAGCCAGATAAATACCATTTTCAATCTGCCTGCAAATAATTCATTTTCAAAACATTTGATAAACTGTGCTCCATTGTTATTTAATGACAGTTCTGCAATCATAAAATGTAACAACAGATTCATACAATACGCTACCGCTGCAATCCAAATAATGTCATGCCAGTTATTTCTGGATGCAAGAAAAGGCACTGACAGAATCCCAGATCCCACCCCATGCCCTATAATAATACTTGTTGATTCTAAAAATGTTAGTTTGGATTCTCCTTGTACTTTTATCATATTCTAATATATTCTGTAGCGCTTGCTTCTGTTCCAGAGTCTTCAATCTTACATTAAGAAATGGTTTGAAATGACTTTTAAAATAATCTCCCCATTCTTTTCCCGGTAGCAAAGACTCAATCGCATTTTCAACGGTTTGATAATCAAGGAGGAGCTATCTTAGCATTCCCCAAATGCACTCCAGTAATGTTAATGCAAGGATAATGTTAATAACACGAAAATGCCGCAGATAAAACTTCTGAATCAGTACGCCCAAGCCAATCCAAGTACAGGTTGCGATCGTTCCGATCGTTGCAATAACCAGCTCAAAAAACAGCAAAGCCGGAAAAGAGGACATATATCCTACAACATAACCCGTTAGTGCGGTAACTCCGAACATATAGATCTTCACATTGACAAATTGCAACATGAAGCCTTTCAGAAACGATGCCGATTGCTCTGCGTTTTCTGTTGACGGCTTGCTGAAAGCAATATGAATCGCAAGCCACAGGATATAGGCTGCTCCGATGTACTTCATCACTTCCATTACATTTGGAAGCAAAGAAT
>OLNW01003128.1_pt1 | contig 13136 bp, 11 predicted proteins | sample 1672121 | NCBI WGS metagenome assembly OLNW01 (sample SAMEA3136648, study PRJEB25190) | human gut metagenome
TTCGCGCTTTGGCACGTGATATCGGTGTTGCCCTTCAGTCGGGTGCTCATCTGATAGCTCTCGAACGGACTCGTATCGGAGACATCACACTGGCCAAATGTATGTCTCCTGATGATATCGATACCTTTTTAGATGAAAATATCATAATCAGAAAGGATTGTGAGGATTGATAATGATAAGAATAAAATAAAAATAGAAATTATATTATGAAGCTGTCGAAATTCAAATTTAACTTACCGCAGGAGCTGATCGCTCTCCATCCGGCAAAGAACAGGGACGAGTCCAGATTGATGATTGTCAATCGCAAGACCGGAGAGATCGAGCATAAAGTGTTTAAAGACTTGCTCAGCTATTTTGGAGAAAAAGATGTGTTCATCTTCAATAACACGAAAGTTTTTCCTGCCCGTTTATACGGAAATAAGGAAAAGACCGGGGCTCGTATCGAAGTTTTTTTGTTGCGTGAACTGAACGAAGATCTCCGTCTTTGGGATGTATTGGTCGATCCTGCCCGTAAAATCCGTATCGGTAATAAATTGTATTTTGGTGAAGATGATTCGATGGTGGCTGAAGTGATCGACAATACGACATCACGCGGCCGTACCTTGCGTTTCCTTTATGACGGGAACCATGATGAATTTAAAAAGGCATTGTACGCATTGGGGGAAACTCCGCTGCCTAAATATATCGACCGTCCTGTAGAACCGGATGACGAAGATCGTTATCAGAATATTTTTGCGACGGAAGAAGGTGCAGTTGTGGCTCCCGCTGCAGGTCTTCATTTCAGCCGTGAGCTGATGAAGCGTCTGGAGATCAAGGATTGCCAGTTCGCTTTCCTGACATTGCATTCCGGTCTGGGCAACTTCCGCGAAATCGATGTGGAAGATCTGACCAAGCATAAGATGGATTCTGAGCAGATGGTCGTGAACGGAGATGTCGTGAACATCGTGAATACGGCAAAGGATAACGGCCGACAGATTTGTGCGGTCGGTACGTCCGTGATGCGTGCTATCGAAACGGCTGTCAGTACGGATGGCCATCTGAAAGAGTTTGAAGGGTGGACCAATAAGTTCATTTTTCCGCCGTATGACTTCAGTGTGGCGTCCAGCATGATCACAAACTTCCATATGCCGTTGTCAACTTTGTTGATGATGACAGCTTCTTTCGGGGGATATGATCTGATTATGGATGCTTATGACGTGGCGTTGAAAGAAAAATATAGTTTCGGTGCTTATGGCGATGCCATGTTGATCCTGTAAAAACGGGTACTTATGGCGATTGCATACCTGGGCTTGGGAACCAATATAGGGAATAAGCGACGGAACATGATAACAGCTGCAGCATTGCTGGCTGAAAGGGTGGGAGATATTCTCGCCCTTTCCGGTTTCTATGAAACGGAACCGTGGGGGTTCGAGTCGGAGAACTTTTTCTTGAATGCGGCTGTTAAATTGAAGACTTCTTTTTCTCCGTTGGAATTATTGCGGATAACCCAGCGGATCGAAAAAGAATTGGGGCGCGCGGAAAAAAGCAGCGGAGTCTATCATGACCGTATTATCGATATCGATATCCTTCTGTATGAGGACGAGGTTTTGCAGATACCGGAGCTTACCTTGCCGCATCCTCTTATGCATGAACGGAAGTTCGTGATGGAACCTTTGGCCGAAATAGCTCCGTTTGTCGTGCATCCTGTGTTGAAAGAACGTATAATAGATTTGAAAGAACGATTATGAATGATTTTGAAAAGATATTGACCGGCGGTGGCATGGTCTTTAAGAAAAAGGGAAAAGACGAAAATGCCGGAGAGAAAAAGATTAAGTTTTCGGACTTCTTGCGTGGTACGCATAAATCGGGTGCTGCCAAGATGAGAGCTGAGTTCAAGTATAAAAAAGCACTGCGTAACACTAAAAAGAAAAAATAATTGTCAATTATCAATTGTCAATTATCAATTGTTTCGTACTTTTGCATGCGAATTGATGTGGATAGATTTGTATTGCTTGCAACCACAGGAAAAAATGCTAAAAACAAGCCCTTTTTAACTGCCGTCCGGCAAAGCAAATTTCCCCTCGTCAATCCATTCATTTGATTTATTAACCGTCAATTGTAAATTGTCTGTTGGCTTTATTGGATCGCTCCATTACTTGTCAATTGTCAATTGTCGATTGTCAATTCAAAAAACAATGAGTTATTTATTCACCTCCGAATCGGTGTCTGAAGGGCACCCCGATAAAGTAGCCGATCAGATATCGGATGCTTTGCTGGATGAGTTCCTGGCTTATGACAAGAACTCTAAAGTTGCTTGCGAAACCCTTGTTACAACTGGACAGGTTGTCTTGGCTGGAGAAGTAAAATCAAGTGCTTACGTGGATGTACAGGATGTAGCCCGTAACGTGATCGAAAAAATTGGTTATACGAAAAGCGAATACCAGTTTGAAGCGAAATCATGTGGCGTGTTCTCTTCTATCCATGAACAGAGTGGCGACATTAACCGTGGTGTCGAGCGCGAAGATCCTTATAATCAAGGAGCGGGCGACCAGGGTATGATGTTTGGTTATGCCACTAACGAAACAGAAAACTATATGCCTCTGGCATTGGATCTTTCACACAGCCTGTTGTGGGAGCTTGCCGAGATACGTAAGAATGAAAACGACCTGATGCCTTACCTCCGTCCGGATGCAAAGAGTCAGGTGACGATTGAATATGATGATAACGGAAAACCGCTGCGCATCGATACGATTGTTGTTTCTACACAACATGATGAATTTATCACTGCAAAAGGTATCACACAGGAAGAAGCGGACTTGGCTATGCAGAAAAAGATCGCAGAAGATGTCAAGAGTATACTGATCCCGCGCGTAAAGGCTCAGTATCCGGCTCATGTTCAGGCTTTGTTCAATGATGATATTATCTATCATGTGAATCCGACTGGAAAGTTCGTGATCGGTGGTCCTCATGGAGATACCGGTTTGACGGGTCGTAAGATTATTGTTGATACATACGGTGGCAAGGGAGCTCATGGTGGTGGAGCATTTTCAGGAAAAGACCCCTCGAAAGTAGACCGTTCTGCTGCTTATGCTGCTCGTCATATTGCAAAGAACTTGGTTGCCGCTGGCGTGGCTGATGAAATGCTAGTACAGGTTTCGTATGCGATCGGTGTGGCTAAGCCAATGAATATCTTCGTGAATACATTCGGCCGTGCTAACGTGAAAATGACAGACGGAGAGATTGCAGAAAAGATCTGGAATCTGTTTGACATGCGCCCGAAAGCAATCGAGGAACGTTTGAAATTGCGTAACCCGATCTATCTGGAAACTGCATCTTACGGTCATATGGGACGTAAACCGCAGGTTGTGACAAAAACATTTACTTCTCGTTATAATCCGGAACCGACCATTTGCGAAGTGGAACTGTTTACCTGGGAAAAACTGGATTATGTCGATAAAGTAAAAGAAGCGTTCGGCCTTTAATGTAAATATAATCTTTGTACGAGCATATATTAGCTCCTATCCGAAAAAATCGGCTCTTGTTCTGTTTTTTTTCGGATAAGAGCTATTTTTATTTTAAATTGCATATATTTGACGCATGTAATTATCTAAATCTAAAATTTATGCGTAAAACGATTCAGTTTCTTCAGTTAGCCTTTCTTCTCCTTTTGGCAACTGCATGTGCAGAGACTTCCCCGTTTAAATACGAGTCGGTCCCGAACGATCCTCTGAAAGCCCGTATCTATACTTTGGATAACGGCCTGAAAGTGTATATGACTGTGAATAAAGAGACCCCACGTATTCAAACGTATATTGCCGTTCGCGTGGGAGGTAAAAACGATCCTGCCGAAACGACCGGTCTGGCACACTATTTTGAACACTTGATGTTTAAAGGAACTCAGCGGTTCGGCACGCAGAATTACGAACAGGAAAAACCGATGCTCGATCAGATCGAACAGCTTTTTGAGGTGTATCGTAAGACTACTGATGAGGCAGAGCGCCAGGCTATTTATCATCAGATCGACAGTGTTTCTTATGAGGCTTCGAAATTGGCAATTCCGAACGAATATGATAAACTGATGTCTGCTATTGGTGCAACTGGAACAAATGCGTATACCGGCTTTGACCAAACGGTCTACGTGGAAGATATTCCTTCCAACCAGATTGACAACTGGGCCAAGATACAGGCGGACCGTTTTGAAAACAATGTAATCCGTGGCTTTCATACGGAGCTTGAGACTGTGTACGAAGAAAAGAACATGTCTCTTACCAGTGATGGTCGTAAAGTGTATGAAGCTGTTCTGACCGCTCTTTTCCCCGATCATCCATACGGAACGCAGACTGTTCTCGGAACACAGGAAAACCTGAAGAACCCGTCTATCACGAATATCAAAAACTACCATAAAACTTGGTATGTCCCTAATAATATGGCAATCTGTCTGTCCGGTGATTTTGATCCGGACCAGATGATCGAGACGATCAATAAATATTTTGGCCATTTGAAACCGAACCCCAATCTGCCGAAGTTGCCAGTAACGCATGAGTCTCCGATTAAAGCACCGGTTATAAAAGAAGTGTTGGGTGTCGATGCTGAAAATGTGACTTTGGGTTGGCGTTTCCCGGGAGCAGCTTCTCCTGATCAGGATTTGCTGAATCTGACAGGCGAAATTATTAATAATGGTAAAGCAGGTTTGTTGGATATCGATTTGGTTCAGCAACAGAAAGTACTAAGTTGTTATGCCGGAACATACGGAATGTCCGATTATAATGCATTTGTTATTAGTGGTCGTCCGAAACAGGGACAGACTTTGGATGAAGTAAAAGACCTATTCCTGGCTGAAATTGATAAGCTAAAGAAAGGTGAGTTTGACGAAGGCTTGCTGGAAGCTGCTATCAATAACTATAAACTGATGCAAATGTACCGGATGGATCGTAACGACGGTCGTGCCGATATGTTTGTCTCTTCTTTCATCGACGGTGTCGATTGGAAAGATGAAGTCGCTTCGTTAGATCGCATGAGCAAAGTGACAAAGCAACAGATCGTCGATTTTGCCAACAAATATTTCGGTGACAACTATGCGCTCATCTATAAAAGACAAGGTAAAGACCCGAACGAAAAGAAGATCGACAAACCTAAAATCACTCCGATCGTGATGAATCGCGATAGTTCAAGTCTGTTCTTGAAAGAAATACAGGCTTCAAAAGTGGCTCCGATCGAACCGGTATTCTTGGATTATAGTAAGGATTTGCAAAAACTGACCGCCCAATCCAATATTCCGGTATTGTATAAGGAGAATACTTCCAATGATCTCTTCTCTCTGATGTATGTATTCGATATGGGTACGAATAACGATAAGGCAATGGGCACCGCTTTCGAATATATGAAGTATTTGGGCACATCTAAAATGAGTCTGAAGGAAATCAATGAAGAATTCTACAAACTGGCTTGTTATTTCAATGTATTCCCAGGTTCAGACCGCACATATGTGATGCTGGAAGGTTTGAAAGAGAACATGCCGAAGGCAATGGCTCTGTTTGAAGAGATCTTGGCCGATGCACAGGTTAATAAGGAGGCTTATGGAAACCTTGCAGGTGATATCTTGAAAAAACGGACTGATGCTAAATTGAACCAGGGACAGAATTTCAACAAACTGATCCAGTATGCTATCTGGGGGCCGAAGTCTCCTGCTACAAATGTACTGACAACTGCCGAGTTGCAGCAGATGGACCCGCAAGAACTGGTCGATCGCATTCATAAGATCAACTCATTCGATCATAAGATCTTGTATTATGGTCCGGAAAAACCACAGGCCGTTCTGGACATCATCAAACAATATCATAATGTCCCTGAACAGTTGCAACCGGTTCCGGCAGCAATTGAGTTTAGCCAGCAGGAAACTCCTGAAAATAGAGTTCTGCTCGCACAGTATGATGCTAAACAGATTTATTTCTCTGCTGTCTCTAACCGAGGTGAAAAGTTCGATCCGGCTATCCAACCTACATTGAATATGTATAACGAATACTTCGGTGGCGGCATGAACGCGATCGTATTTCAGGAAATGCGTGAATCGCGTGGGCTGGCTTATTCTGCAGGAGCTTTCCTTATTACTCCGTCCAAACTGAAATATCCGTATGTCTACCGTACGTTCATTGCGACTCAGAATGATAAGATGATTGATGCGATGAAAGCTTTCGATGAAATTATCAATAATATGCCGGAATCAGAAAAAGCGTTCAACTTGGCTAAAGATGCTCTCATTACCCGTTTGCGTACGGAGCGTATTACCAAATCGGATGTTCTTTGGTCTTATCTGAATGCCCAGGATTTAGGTCTGAACACGGACGGTCGTAAAGAACTGTTCGAGAAGGCGCAGACAATGACATTGCCTGAAATCAAGGCATTCCAGGAAAAATGGGTGAAAGGGCGTACCTATATCTATTGTGTATTAGGCGATGAAAAGGATCTCGATCTGAAAGGTTTGTCACAATATGGTCCGATTCAGAAACTGACACAGGAAGAATTGTTCGGATATTAATCCGATGCCTATCTCTTTCCGATCCGATGCCCATTGTTTTTTTATCCGATGGGCATCGGATAATTTTTTACTTTGCTTTCAGTTCTTCTTCTTTTAACTCTTCTTCCTCGACTTCTTTAACCTTGCGGAACAAGTCTGAAGCGAAGATAAAATCGTTCAATGCTTTGTTCTTGGAAGTAATAACCTCTTTGCTGTTCCCCTGCCATTCTTTTACGCCTTCTTTGATGAAGATAATGTTTTCACCGATATTCATGACGGAGTTCATGTCATGTGTGTTGATGATAGTCGTCATTTTGTATTCGGCGGTGATATCGTGGATCAGGTCGTCGATAATCAGCGAAGTCTTGGGGTCCAGGCCGGAGTTCGGTTCGTCACAGAACAGATATTTCGGGTTCAGGGCGATGGCGCGGGCAATAGCGGCACGTTTCATCATACCGCCACTGATCTCAGAAGGATAGAGGTGGCCGGCTTCCGACAGGTTCACACGATCCAGACAGAACTGGGCACGTTTCAGGCGGTCTTTGTAAGTGTCGTTTGAGAACATATCCAGCGGGAACATGACATTTTCCAACACCGTCATGCTGTCGAATAAGGCCGATCCTTGGAACAGCATACCCATTTCACGGCGCAACATGTTCAATTCGTGCTTATCCATCGATGTCAAGTCACGGCCGTCATACAAAATCTCTCCCGAATCCGGACGCATCAGCCCGATAATATTTTTGATAAGAACCGTTTTCCCGGAGCCGCTTCGCCCGATAATCAGGTTTGTTTTTCCCGTTTCGAAGACGGCGCTGATGTCATTCAAGACAACGCGTCCTTCAAAGGACTTGGTGATATGTTTTACTTCTACCATTTTTTATGTCAGCATTAAGTTGGTTAAGATCACGTCGGCCAGCAGAATCATGATACTGCTCATAACGACTGCGTTCGTACTGGCTTTGCCTACTTCCAGTGCACCGCCTTTCACATTATAACCGAAATAGGCGGCTATGGATGAAATAATAAACGCATACACGACGGATTTAATGATGGAGTACCAGATGTAGAACTCATTGAAATAGAACTGCAAACCATATTCGAAAGAGGCGGGAGTCATACCTGTGCCCGTGGAATGGCTGGCTGCGATACCTCCCAAAATACCGGTGAACATACTGAAGATAACCAATACCGGAATGAAAGTCATCATACCGACCATCTTCGGCAGGATCAGGAAATTGGCGGAGTTGACTCCCATGATCTCCATCGCGTCGATCTGCTCCGTCACACGCATGGTCCCGATCTCGGAGGCAATGTTGCTGCCGACTTTACCCGCCAGAATCAACGACATGATGGAAGAAGAAAATTCCAGCAGGATAATTTCACGCGTTGTATATCCTATCGTAAATTTAGGAATGAGCGGCGAACTGATATTCAGTGAAATCTGGATGGCAATAACCGTACCGATAAAAATGGAAATGATGACAACGATCCAAAGGGAATCGACTCCTAATTTATATATTTCCTTTATCAACTGCTTAAAGAACATGCTCCACCGGTTGGGTACGGAGATGCATTTCCCCATCAACATGACATATTCACCTACTTGATGTAATGCTTTATTCATTATTTTATGTTTCTATTCAATTACAGTCTGCAAATATAACGCAATTCTGGGAACAACTGTTCATTTCAGGCTTGATACTTCTGGTTTGTATTTAATCTAAACTGGGCTGTAAGTCAATAAAAGCGTAGTGAACGATTTGTATAGAAGGAATTAATTCCGTTTCTTTGTGGCAAAGATTTTGGATATGGCAGACGAACAACAAATGGTGCTCCGTACGGAGGACCTCGTTAAAAAATATAAGACACGTACCGTTGTAAATCATGTTTCGATCAATGTGAAGCAGGGAGAGATCGTGGGATTGCTCGGCCCTAATGGAGCTGGGAAAACGACTACTTTCTATATGACGGTAGGGTTGGTGACTCCCAATGAAGGAAAGATATTCTTGAACGATATGGAGATCACGAAGTTTCCGGTGTATAAACGCGCTCGTAATGGTATTGGCTACTTAGCTCAGGAGGCGTCTATTTTCCGTAAAATGACGGTGGAGGATAACATTCGTTCCGTATTGGAAATGACAGAGACAACATCCGAATACCAGAAAGAAAAATTGGAGAGTCTGATTGCCGAATTTGGTCTGAATAAAGTGCGGAAGAATTTGGGCGACCAGTTGTCCGGAGGTGAACGCCGGCGTGCAGAGATCGCTCGCTGTCTGGCTATCGATCCGAAATTTATCATGCTTGACGAACCGTTTGCCGGGGTAGACCCGATTGCCGTACAAGATATCCAGAGCATTGTCGCAAAGCTGAAACATAAGAATATCGGGATTCTGATCACAGATCATAACGTATACGAGACTTTGAGTATCTGTGACCGTGCCTATCTGCTGTTCGAAGGAAAAGTGCTTTTTCAGGGAACTGCCGAGCAGTTGGCCGAAAATGAAATTGTGCGTGAAAAATATCTGGGTAAGGATTTTGTTCTCCGCAAAAAAGACTTTTAAGAATTAAGATTAGACGATCTGATAATTTTCAATTTCCGACAGCAACGGACAAAGAAAAATAACGCAACGATCGCCACGATTGTGTAGGGCAACAAATTCTGTGTGGAAATATCTCCGGTAATGAATTCGTTGTCTTTTAATTTGGCATCCGACATGCTGATGACAGCAATTGCATTATTAACGAAGTGGGCAAATACCGGTATCCAGATGTTCCGGGTCCAATAAAGTAAATATCCGAAATAAGCTCCTAACAGCATACGTGGAAGGAAGCCGAAAAACTGCATGTGGAAGGTACTGAAAATGATGGCTGCACTCCAGATGATGATATGATGATTGTACGTCCATTTCCCGATTATCCGTTGCAAAGCGCCCCTGAAAAGGAATTCTTCCGTAATGCCGGCAGCTACCGCGATAACGATCAGGTTAAAAAACAAAGTTATGATCCCTCTTCCGGCCAACAATTTCAGAGTCAGTTGTTCGGCCGTTTCCTCTTGTAACCGCATCCAGTTTTCTATGGGTTCCATAAAAGATGGCAATTCCATCTGCTTATTCAGTATTCCGGTCAGGCTGATGGAAGGAGTGATCAAAAATATACTGAGAAATGTGAGAAGCAATATGTGTCCTTTAGGCATTTTCCCGATCGACAGATATTCTTTCGGATTGTAGCTGCACAGCCACGCAAGTGCCAATGCAGGAAAGAGGAATGTGCCGAGGGCTGAAATAAGTTGCAACAGGCGCATCATGTCCGAATACTGCGTAATATCGGCGTGCAGACCATAGATCATATAGAAGAATCCCATTACAATCAGCGACGAGAAAACTGCGCCTGCCAGAATCAGGAGAAGCAGGACGGTCAATTGGAAGATGGCCGGTTTTCCGGCATATATACCTTTTAAGAACATATTTTTGAGCATAAAAAAACTTCTGCTCAAAGATAAGCAGAAGTTTCTTATTTTTTCCCGGAAAAGTAATTATTTAGGACGAGCCTCTTTTATTACTATCTGGCGGCCTTCATATTCAGCTTCGTTCAACTCGGCGATTGCTTTTTTCGCAGCTTCATCGTCCGGCATTTCAACGAAACCAAAACCTTTTGATTTGCCTGTTTCACGGTCTTTGATGATCTTTACGGATTCAACCGTACCGTATTCTTCCATTACTTGTTTCAAATCATCTTCCCGAACACGATAGTTCAGGTTTCCAACATAGATGTTCATAAAAATAGAAATTAAAAAATAAAATTGTTACTTCAATGAAAGTAGTAAACCGGAATTTCGTAACAGTGAGAGATATTCGACAAGTAACGAGTAAATGAAGAAATAAAAAACAATGTTAGGTCCGTTCAAGGTTAATGCCCTTTCACATCGCAAAGGAATACATTTATTTTAGATAAACAACAATTTATCCTGAAAAAAATAATATTGCTCCTAAATTCATCTCGGTTATAACAATTTAAGCAAACAATTTGCGAGATTAAAAGATTAAGTCTAATTTTGCACCCTAAAATTCGAACAAGACTATTAATTAAATAAATCATTCAGAATGAACGTTTCGCTTAAAAACATTGATGCTACAAAAGGCATTGTGAAATTGGAAATAGTGAAAGCTGACTATGCAGACAAGGTTGAAAAGAGCCTTCGCAGCTTCCGTCAGAAAGCAGAGATGCCGGGTTTCCGTAAAGGGATGGTCCCAATGGGTATGGTAAAGAAAATGTATGGCAAGCATGTGTTGGTCGAAGAAATCAACAAATTGGTTTCTGAAAACCTGTACAACTATATCCGTGAAAACAAACTGAACATTTTGGGCGAACCGCTGCCTAACGAAACTGAACAGAAAGAAATCAACTTCGATACTCAGGAAGACTTCGAATTTTGTTTTGATGTAGCGCTGGCTCCGGAAATCAAGATCGAATTGTCCAAAAATGACAAGGTTCCTTATTACCAGGTGAATATCGACGACGAAATGATCGGCAAACAAGTCGAGGCTTACCAGGCTAATTTCGGAACGTACGACCAGGTTGAGGATGTAGAAGAAAAAGACTTGGTGAAAGGTACGGTAGCCGAACTGGAAAACGGTTCTCCGAAAGAAGGCGGTATCGTTGTTGAAGAGGCTGTTTTGATGCCGATGTACATAAAGGATGAAGCTGAAAAAGCTAAATTCATCGGTGCAAAGAAGAACTCTGTGATCGTATTCAATCCGAATAAGGCCTACGAAGGTGCAGAAGCAGAAATCGCTTCTTTCTTGAAAGTGAATAAGGAAGCCGTCAGTGGTATCACAGGCGATTTTAGCTTTGAAATCACGGAGGTGACTCGTCATAAGAATGCAGAGCTGAATCAGGAATTGTTCGACAAAGTCTTCGGTGAAGGCGTTGTTACCAGCGAAGAAGAATTCAAGAACAAGATCCGCGAAGCTTTGGCTGAACAGTTCACTCCGCAGAGCGACTTCAAGTTCTTGGTTGATGCCCGTGACCTGCTGGTTCAGAAGGCCGGTGAACTTTCGTTTGCCGAAGACCTGTTAAAGCGTTGGTTGCTGGTTGCCAATGAAAAGAATACGAAAGAAAAGATCGACGAAGAATATCCTCGGATCATAGAAGACTTGAAATATCAGCTGATCAAAGAAAATCTGGTGAAGGAAAACGGATTGAAAGTTGAAGATGCTGATATCGAAGGCTTCGCTAAACGTGTAGCTAAAGCCCAGTTCGCCCAGTATGGAATGCTTTCCGTACCGGAAGACGTATTGGCTAACTATGCTAAAGACATTTTGAAAAACAAGCAGACGCTGCAGAATATCATTGACCGTGCAGTTGAAGAAAAACTGGCAGGCTGGTTGAAAGAACAAGTCGAACTGGATACCAAGGAGGTGACAGCCGACGAATTCAACAAACTTTTTGAAGAATAAGACTACCTGAAAAAGCGGTAGCAGCAGCTTTTTTATCTAAAAAGGGCTTTCTCTCGAAAAAATATCTTACCGGACAGCAAATAAGTTGTTTCTTTCAGAAATTTATTTATAACTTTGTTATTCCGATAAGTAAGAGAGGAATCCCTTTTTTTATGACTTTTCGGTAACACAATAAGACTATAGATTATGGAAGATTTCAGAAAGTATGCAACGAAGCATTTAGGGATGAACAGTAATGCGCTGGACAGTTATATGAATATAACCAGCAGTTACATATCTCCGACGATTATCGAAGAGCGTCAATTGAACGTTGCTCAGATGGACGTTTTTTCACGGTTGATGATGGACCGTATCATTTTTTTAGGTACACAGGTTGACGATTATACGGCAAATGTAATCCAGGCACAGTTGTTGTATCTGGATTCAAGCGGGCAAGGATATTTCAATTTATATCAATTCTCCGGGTGGCTCTGTTTATGCAGGATATGGTATTTATGACACGATGCAGTTTATCAGTAGTGACGTGTCGACTATCTGTACGGGTATGGCAGCTTCTTTTGCTGCGGTATTGCTGGTCGCCGGAACGAAAGGCAAGCGTATGGCCTTGCCTCATTCCCGCGTGATGATTCACCAGCCGTTAGGCGGTGCGCAGGGACAGGCTTCGGATATTGAGATCACGGCTCGTGAAATCCTGAAAGTAAAGAAGGAACTCTACACAATCATATCAACTCATTCAGGTCAACCTTATGAAAAGGTTGAACACGATAGTGACCGTGACTATTGGATGACGGCAGAGGAAGCTTTGGCTTACGGTATGATCGACAAGGTTCTGGTTCGTAATAAATAATATTAATGTAAGGGGCTGCGTTAAAAGTCCCTTGTCCCTTGTATCGAATGCGGGAACAGGAGCTTTTAACGTACTCTCTTTAAAAAACAAATACGGAATGGCCAAAACAGGCGATAGCTGTACGTTTTGCGGACGCGGTAGCCGGGACGTTAATATGTTGATTAACGGGATTTCCGGTGCTATTTGCGATGAGTGTGCACAGCAAGCGTACGAAATAGTAAAAGAACAAATGCCTGGCAAGGGGAGTTCTTTTGGATTAAACCAGAAAGATCTGCCTAAGCCTGAGGATATTAAGACTTTTCTGGACCAATATGTGATAGGTCAGGACGACGCTAAA
>OLNW01003130.1_pt1 | contig 13127 bp, 13 predicted proteins | sample 1672121 | NCBI WGS metagenome assembly OLNW01 (sample SAMEA3136648, study PRJEB25190) | human gut metagenome
CTATGGTGAGTGCCAAGACACAAAATACATAGAGTAGCCTGTTTTGAGTGAATGTATTGGGATTAAGTATTATTATGAAATTACATTTGCAAAAGAGACTAGTAATAAAAATAGTATGTTAAGGAAAACTTCTAGAATGTTTGCTTTCATAAAAGCATAGAAATCTGAGGATTAAGGTACGGACTTAAGTGGCAATCTAGTGCCTAATGAAATATGTAGGTGTTCTTTTTAAATGGAAACAGCTATGTAGTAATATATAGCAAAGAATAGAGAAATTCAACTAGACCTAAACCGTAAAATTTACTTAGATTTTACCATCTTGTTAAAAATAAAATGTGCGAGATTTTATTGAAAAATTCTCGCTTTATTAATATAAAAGGAGAAAAAACTAAATGAGAAAAAATAAAGAAAAAGAACACTCGAAGCCAAAATGGTTTATTGAAATTTTTATAACAACATTTATATTATCAATGGCATTTTCATATATATCAAATAATGGAGTAACACATTTAAATATATTTTCGTCAGTAATAATATTAATTTTAGTAATTGCAATAGGTATACTATTTGATATAGTTGGTGTTGCAGTAACTGTTGCTAAAGAGCACGAATTTCATGCAAAAGCGACTAAAAAAGTTTCAGGTGCGAAAACATCTATAAAGTTAATAAAAAATGCGGCAAGAGTAGCTAATATATGTGCAGATGTTATAGGAGATATTTGCGGAGTATTAAGTGGTGCGATTAGTGCTTTGATATCTGCAAAAATTTCTGAAAAAGTAGGTGTAAATTTACAATTTATAATAAGTGCAAGTGTTGCTGCAATAACTGTTGGAGGAAAAGCGATAGGAAAAGAAATTGCTAATAATAATTCAACACAGATTGTTCATTTTGTGGGGATAATATTAAATAAAATATATAAATAAAACAGCTAAACAATTTAATGTTTAGCTGTTAATAAAATTAAGCCTTTTTTAATTAAGTCTTCGACACTAAGACTATCAACATCTAGATGTTTAAAGGCTTTTTCTATGTCTTTACGTGTATATCCAAGAACCATAAGACCAGAAGTTGCTTCTTGAATATTTTCAGAAACTTTAATAGAATTTAATTTTTGGTTTTCTAGTTTTTCTTCATCTAATTCAGATTGTTCAGCTTTTAACTTGTCTTTTAATTCTAAAATAATTCTTTGTGCAGATTTAGGACCAATTCCCGGTACTTGAGTAAGTAATTTTACATTATTAGAAATTACTGCAATAGCAAATTCAGATGGTTCTATACAAGAAAGCATTACTAATGCACTTTTTGCGCCAACTCCACTAACACTAATAAGTAATTCAAACATTCTAAGTTCTTCTTGAGTTTTAAATCCGTATATACTAATATCATCTTCTCTAACTCTATAATATGTATGAACCTTAATAACTTCGCCAATTTCTCCAAGTGAATTTATGGCATTTTCGGACATGAATACTTTATATCCTAACCCTCCAACATCAATAACGACATAGTTTTTATATTTCATTTCTAATGAACCTTTTATATATGCTAACATTTAAATCATCCTTTCACTTTTGATATTATAAATATAAAAAATGCAAAAGTCAATGGAACAATTCACAGTTTATTGTAATTGCACATTAAGAATATATTGTTTTTTATACCTTGGTGTCGCAATCTTCATATCAAAATATTAGTATGTAGATTGCTCCATATCGCACTCGCATAAGCTCGTTTGGTCGCTTACGCGGTATTTCAAAATAATATATTCTTAATGTGCAAATATAATTTTGAAAGTGAAAAACTGTTCGAAAAAACTATTGACAATTTTTTTTGAGTGTTTTATAATCAATCAAATAGAGAAGGAGAGAAAGATGAGTAATACAGAGCCATTGGCATATAGAATGAGGCCTAAAACATTAGAAGAGTATGAAGGGCAAGAACATGTAATAGGTCCGGGGAAGTTATTATATAGGACAATAAAAGCAGATAGATTATCAAGTATAATCTTATTTGGACCTCCGGGATGTGGTAAAACATCACTTGCAAAAGTAATAAGTGAAACTACAAAATATAAATTTTACAAAATAAATGCAGTAACAGCAGGAGTAGCAGATATAAAAAGAATAGTAGAAGAAACACGAAATTTTATGATGAATCCGGCAGGAAAAAGTATTTTATTTATTGATGAGATTCATAGATTTAATAAATTACAACAAGATGCATTATTACCATTTGTAGAAAATGGAACAATAATCTTAATAGGAGCAACCACAGAAAATCCGTATTTTGAAGTTAATAAAGCTCTAATATCTAGGTCAATGGTAATAAAACTTGAACCATTAACAGAAAAAAATATATACAATATTTTAAAAAGAGCTTTGACAAGAAAAGATGGACTTGGAGAATATAATGTAAAAATAGAAGATAGTACTCTAAAAAAGATAGCAGACATAGCTAATGGAGATGTAAGAACAGCATTGAATGGGCTAGAAATAGCAGTATTAACAACAAATATGGAAGCAGATGGGTATATTCATATAACAGATGAAGTTATAAAAAATAGTATTCAAAATAGAAAGGCTATATTTGATAAAAATGGAGATACACATTATGATAATATAAGTGCATTTATAAAATCAATGAGAGGTTCAGATTCAGATGCAGTATTGCTGTATTTAGCAAGAGCATTAAATGGAGGAGAAGACCCAGTATTTTTAGCAAGAAGAATTGTAATATGTGCTTCAGAAGATGTGGGTTTAGCAGACCCACAAGCACTTGTAATTGCAACATCAGCAATGCAAGCAGTACATATGATTGGCATGCCAGAAGCAAGAATTATTTTGGCAGAAGCGGCAGTTTATGTAGCAAATTGTAAAAAGTCTAATGCAACATATTTAGGAATAAATAAAGCATTAGAAGATGTTAAAAATCAAGATACTGGAGAAATACCAATGCATATAAGAAATGCACCAATAGAAAAAATGAGAGAATTAGGATATAATGAAGGATATAAATATCCACATGACTATCCAGGCCATTGGGTAGAACAACAATATTTGCCAGATAAAATGTTGGGAACAAAATATTTTATAAAAGATGAAAATATTAAATAGAATAAAAAAGCGAAAAGTGCAAAAAATAGAGATAGTGTAAAAAATATGCTATCTCTATTTTTGAATTTCTGTAAAGTTGGAGGAATTTTAAATGGTAAAAAAACTTGTGATTGGATTATTGGCGGGAACGATATGTGGATTATTTGGAACTGGTGGAGGGATGATACTAGTTCCAGCATATATATATATATTAAAAATTGAACCCAAAATGTCAAGAGCAACATCATTATGCTGTATGTTAGTTATGGTAATAACAAGTGGTATCTTTTATTATAAAAGTAATTATATAAATTGGAATTCTGGTTTATTATGTGCTATAGGCGGAATTGCCGGAGGTTATATTGGTGCTAAAATTTTAAAAAAAATACCAGATTATATATTAAAAATAGTATTTGTAATTTTTATACTATATTATTCTTTTAGAATGTTATTTTTGTAATAAAGGAGAATGTATGTTAGAAATATTAATAGGAGCGTTTTCAGGAATATTTAGCGGTATTGGGATGGGAGGAGGAACAATATTAATTTTTTTGCTGACAACATTTGGAAAAATGGAGCAACATATAGCACAAGCAACAAATTTATTGTATTTTATTCCAACAGCAATATCAGCAATAATAGTTAATTATAGAGATAAAAATATAGACTTAAAATTAGCAAAAGAAGTATCTATATTTGGCATTATAGGAGCCATAATAGGAGCCGTGATTTCGGTAAATACAGATGTTCAAAAATTAAGAAAATTATTCGGAATTTTTTTGACAATAATTGCTATCCATGAAATATATACCTTATTTAAAGAGTATAAACAGTATAAAAAAAGAGATAATAAAAATAGTTAAAATTGATTTAGAAAGTGAGGGCTGAGAAATGAAATTCGTAAAAGGAATGATGATAGGCGGATTGATTACAACTGGAATAATTATGATGTGGAATGAAAATGAAATGACAACAAAGAAGATAACTAAAAAAGGTAAAAAATGGGCTAAAAAAATGGGAATGATGTAAAACTCAAAAAATAAAAAAATAGACACAGAATGAACAGAAATTTTTCTGCTAATTTAGTGTCTATTTTAATTGTTTTAGACTAGTTTTTTATTGCTCGTCAGTGCAATCGCATCTGTCGCAAGGCTTATCACATGGATGGAAATCATCACAATCTAGTTTTATGCCTTTTAAGCATTTTCCTTCATGATGACATTTGGCACAAACTTTTATGTGTTTAACATCATCTTTCCAAATTTGTATAGCATATTTTTTGCCAGGGCAAAGTGGACCAAATACAAATTCACCTTCATCATCAGTAAAAGTATGAGATACTGGTTTTAATTCTTTTTTACCAAATTTAAAATCAACTTCTACTAATTTTACAACAGCATCTTTTACTGGTTCTTTAAAACAATCTCTAACAACCCCATAGATTACATCTCTATGGTCATTTGCTAAGACTATATCTAAATCAAATTGTTTACCATCAGCAATAAATCCATCAATATCTACAAAAGGATGCATTGGTTCTGGTTTGTTCTCATTTATCTCCATATTAAAACTTCCTTTCTTACTGGCTTATGCCAAGATTAATATATAATATGAAAATAATTATAAATTTGCTAATAAAGTGTAGAATTTTTTGAAAATATATTATATAATATCTTAGATTAAAACTAAGAAAGAAATAAGGTTGAGGAAGATGGATAATAGAGCAATAGGAATATTTGATTCAGGAGTTGGAGGATTAACAGTCTTTAAAGAAATAAGAGAACTACTTCCAAACGAAAGTATAGTGTATTTAGGAGATACAGGGCACTTTCCATATGGAAATAAAAGTAAAGAACAAATAATAAATTATTCTATACAAAATGTAGAAATGTTAATTCAAAAACAGGTAAAATTAATAGTAGTAGCATGTGGGACAGCTACAAGCCAAGCAATAGAAACTTTAAAGAAAAAATTTTCAATACCAATAATTGGAATAATAGAACCAACAGTGGAATACATAAAAAAACAGGGATATAAAGAAATTGGGGTAATAGCTACAGAAGGAACAATAAGAAGCGGACAATGGGAAAAAGAATTAAAAGAAAAAATCACAGATATTAAGGTTGTAAACAAGGCTTGCCCTATGCTTGCAACAATAGCAGAAGAAGGTAAAGCAAAGAGTCCGCAGGGAAAAGCAGAAATAAAAAAATATATGAAACCATTCAAAGAAAATAGTATAAATAAAATAATTTTAGGATGTACTCATTATCCAATTTATGAGGATATAATAAAAAGAGAAATGGAATATGATGTGGAATTAATAAATACAGGAGTTACTGTAGCTAAATATTTAAAAGAATATTTAAATAATAATAATATGCAAAGTGTTGATAATAATAGAACTGAAAAGATATATTTAACAAAAGCTGAAAAAGAGTTTAGCGATATAGCAAAAAATATTATGGATGTTAATTTAGAAATAGAAGAAATAAATAAAGCAAGCTTAAACCATTGACTTATCAATGATTTGAGTATATAATACTAATATAATTTAGTAGGAGGACAAGACACAATAATGGAAAAAAATATGTTTTCAATTAATGAAGATAAATATACACAAATGACAGACGAAAAGTTAATAGAAAATATAAAAAATGATGATTATATGGCGTTAAATTGCTTAATGAAAAGGTACAATGATATAGTAAACTTAAAAGCTAATAAGTTCTTTATGGTAGGAGCAGAGAAAGAAGATATAGTTCAAGAGGGAATGATAGGATTGTATAAAGCAGTAAAAGCATTTGACACAGATAAACAGAATTCTTTTAAAACATTTGCAAATATGTGTATAGAAAGACAATTAATAACAGCAGTAAAAAATTCTAATAGACAAAAACATATTCCACTGAATTCATCAGTTTCTTTAAATGCGGCAGCATATGATGATAATGAGGATATGGATAAAATTGATATTTTAGATGTTAAGATATTAAATGACCCATCAGATATAATTGCTGAAAGAGAATATTTTGAGAGTATGGAAAATAAAATAAAAAAAGCATTAAGTGATTTTGAATTGCAGGTTTTGCATGAATATGAAAAGGGAAAATCATATGCAGATATTGCGATTAAATTAAATGCTAAGGTAAAGTCAGTTGATACTGCAATACAAAGAATTAGAAAAAAGGCTAATAAAATAAGAGATAATATAAGTTAAAAAAATTGTCAATAGGAATATCCTTTTGACAATTTTTTGTTATAAAAATTTCCTATAAAAAAATTAATATATGTGTTGCCAGAAATAAAAAAAATTGTTATAATAAACAGGATATTGAAAGATAAAGGTTAATATTGTATTAATTTGATATACATTGAAAGGATGAAATAAATGAAAAAAAATAAAGAATATGATGAAATAGATGAAGTACCAAAATCCCTAAGGAAAGACAAGAAAGAAAAGAAAAAGAAAAATTGGAAAAAAATCTGGTTAGTATTAATAATATTGGCAATAATAGGAGTAAGTTCTGGAGGATTTTTATTATATGGACCATATTCTGGTTTTAGAGATTGGTTGATAACAACTGCAATGACTACAATGACACATCAATATTTAGCAACTTGGTTTTATGATGATGCTACAATAAATGAAGTACTTTCAAAAAATAAAGTTAGTGAAGTAGATGAAATAACTAATACAAATACAATTGTAATAAACACAACATCAGAAAGCAAAGAATATGCTAATGAATACGAAAAAGCTATATTAGAAAAAGACCCTAACAATGAAGATTACAAAATAATAGAAATAAAGGGAAAAGGGTATAGTGGTTATCTAGCAGCTATATATGACCCAGCAAGAATAAAAACAGTATATACAAAAAAATTAGGAACAAGTGGACAATATCTAACGCAAATGGCAAAAGATAATGATGCTCTTATTGCAATAAATGGTGGGGGATTCGAAGACCCTAATTATAACAGTAATGGAGCAAATCCGTTAGGAATAACATTCTCTGGTGGAAAATTAATAACGTCAAAAACATGGAATGGTTCAGGAGGACTAATAGGATTTACACGAGATAATAAACTTGTATTAGGAAAGATGACAGTTAAGCAAGCACAGGAAATGAAGATAAGAGACGGAGTAACATTTGGACCATTTTTAATAGTTAATGGAAAAGCTTCAAAAGTACTTGGAAATGGTGGTTGGGGAACTGCACCACGTACGGCAATAGGTCAAAGAAAAGACGGAATAGTATTATTTTTAGTAATAGATGGAAGAACATTAAAAGAACCAGGTGCTGACATGAATGACTTAATTGAAATAATGCAAAATTATGGAGCTTATAATGCAACTAACTTAGATGGTGGTACATCAAGTGCTATGGTAGTAGATGGAAAAATAATAAATGACCCAGTAGATAGTTCTGGAGCACACAGAACAAGATTTATATCAACAGGATTTATTTTAACAAAGAAATAGAAGGAGTAAAAGAAAAATGGGATTTATAGTGGCTGTTGATGGAACAGCAGGAAGTGGAAAAGGAACAATAACAAAGATAATTGCAAATAAACTAAATCTAATAAGTATAGATACAGGGGCAATGTATAGATGTGTTGCATTAGAATGTATAAACAAAAATATCCAATATACAGAAATAGAAAAAATAAAAGAAGTTTTAAAAGACATTAATATTGAACTAAGAAAAGAAAATGAAGAACAATTAGTATTTTTAAATGGAGAAGATGTTACTAAGAAAATAAGAACTCCAGAAGTTGACAGTTTGGTAGCTAGATTTGCTGCAATAAAAGAAGTAAGAGATAAGATAACACCAATACAAAGAAAAATGGGAGAAAATGCTAATATAATTATGGAGGGCAGAGACATAGGGACAGTAGTATTTCCGAATGCAGATGTGAAAGTATTTTTAGATTGTTCTGTTGAAGAAAGAGCTAGAAGAAGATACAATCAAGATTTAGAAAAAGGAATAGAAACTACTTATGAGGAAGTTCTAGAAAGTATAAAAGAAAGACATAAATTAGAAACAGAAAGAAAAATTGCTCCATTAGTACAAGCAACAGATGCAGTATATATAGATTCAACAGGAATGACAATAGAAGAAGAAGCAGACGCTGTAATAAAAGTAATTGAAGAGAAGAGAAAGAAATAATACTAGGAGGAAGAAAAATTGAAAGAAGAATTTTTAAAAATATTAAGAACCGTAAATAGAGAAGGAATAGAAGATTTTATAAAATTTCTAGAAAGCACAGATTTCTTTACGGCACCAGCAAGTACAAGATTTCATGGAAATTATGCAGGTGGACTTGTAGAGCATAGTATGAAAGTATATGAGATACTAGTAGAAAAAGTGAAAAATTCAGCTAAAAAGATTGAGGTCTCAGATGATACATTAAAAATAGTTGCATTATTACATGATGTATGTAAAGCAAATTTTTATAAAATAGATTATAGAAATGCTAAAAATGCATTAGGAATATGGGAAAAGGTGCCATATTATACAGTAGATGATACAATACCATACGGACATGGCGAAAAATCAGTAATGATGATTACTGAATACATGAAATTAACAAGTGAAGAAAAATATGCAATTCGTTGGCATATGGGATTTACAGAACCTAAAGAACAATATGGAACAATAGGAATTGCATATACAAAATATCCATTAGCTTTGTTAGTGTTTGAAGCAGATTTAGAAGCAACATATTTTTTTGATACATAGAAAGAAAAGCATATTTACACTTTTTGTTGTAAATATGCTTTTTGTATTGCCAAAAACACTAAAATGAGATATAATAATAAGCCAAGAAATGGTGAGGAAAAATAGATGTTAGTAAATAATGAAATGATAAATGAATTATATTTTGATGCAGGAAATGAAAGAGTACAAAAGGCTAGATTATATGTAAGAACAGGAAGAACTGAAATAGAAAAAATCAATTATAATGATGAAAATAATTTTGACATAACAGGAAAAGTAACAGGTCAAGATATATATAGAACGCATATTAGTGTAGAAGATGGGGAGATTGTAGATGTAACATGTGAATGTCCAGACTATCAAAGAAGATATGCAGCATGTAAACATATAGTAGCAACAATGATGGAATTTTCTAATAATGAAAAATACGAAAAAATGTTGAAAAGTTCAGATACAGTTGATTTGCATAAAATGATAATAGCAGATTCTAAATACAGAAATTTTAAGCAAATAGTAAATGAGTTTTACACAGAAGAAATGCAAGAAATTGAACAAGCTAACATACAAGAAAAAGAATTGAATCAACAAAAAATAAGAATTGAGCCAAAAATAATTTATGATAAATATGAAAGTAATTTAAGAATTGAATTTAAAATTGGAAATCAAAGAATGTATAAAATTAAAAATTTGGCGGAATTTTATGACAGAATGATTAATGAGGAAAAATATAAATATGGAAACAAATTAGAATTTATCCACAGAAAGGAAATATTTGTGGATAACAGTCAAGAACTTTTGCAATTTATATTAAAACATTCAGAGACAATAAGATTTGTTAATTCAAGTGTAAATACAAGTTATAGATATTATGGTAAGGCACTAAATGAAGGATATATATTATTAAATAATAGTGGAATTGACGAACTGTTTGAAATTTTAAAAGGGCAAGAGATAGATTTTCAAAAAGAATACAAAGAAGAAAAAATAAAATTTAAAAATGAAAACCCAAATTTGCATTTTATAATGAAGAAAAAGGGGAAAGAAGAATACCTAATTGTTTTGAATGAGAAAATAGATATAATAAGAGATATTGATATAATAACTGGTAGAAATTATAAATATTTGCTAATAAACAATGCACTTTATAGATGTGATAAAAAGTATGAACAAACTACATTTAAGTTATTAAAAATGTTAAAAGATAATTTTATGACTGAGTTGATATTTGGAAAAGAACAACTGCCAGAACTATTTTCGATAGTCTTATTAAAATTAAAAAATAGTATTGAGTTTAAAGGAATAGACGAGCAACAACTAGAGCAATATAAACCTAAAAAGCTATTAGTGAAATTATTTTTGGATTATGATAAAAATGGACGTATATTAGCAGATGTAAAATTTTGTTATGGAGAAGAAGAATTTAATCCATTGCAACAAAAAATTCAAATAAAATATCCTAGAGATGTAGTTGCTGAAAATAAGGTGCTTAATTTATTTAGAAAAACCGGATTTATGTACTATGCACAGAAAGAGTGTTTTATCCTTCCAGATGAAGATAAGATTTATAATTTCTTATTGAATGATGTAAATGAATATATGCAAAAACTTGAAGTAATGGTAACAGATGAATTTAAATCGAAACAAATAAAACAGCCTAAAATAGGTAATTTAGGAATAAAAGTAGAAAATAACTTATTGACTATAGATTTAGATAATTTGAACATAGATATATCAGAGATAGAAGAAATTATGACTAAATATGAATTAAAGAAAAAATATCACAAATTAAAAGATGGAACATTTATAAGTTTAGAAGAAAATCCAGATATTGAATTTATAGACAAATTAGTAACTGGTATGGATATTGATTTTAAAGAACTAGAAAAAGGAAGTGTAAGATTACCGGTAAATAGAAGTCTATATTTAAATCAATTGTTAAAAACTATCAATAATACGCCAATAATAAAAAATTCAGAATATAAAAAAATAATTAATGGCTTAGATAAAGAAAGTGATGAGGGAGATATAGAAATACCATCAAGCCTAGAGAGTGTTTTAAGATATTATCAAAAAACAGGATATAAATGGTTAAAAACATTAGACAATTATAAATTTGGTGGAATATTAGCAGATGATATGGGGCTTGGAAAAACAATACAAATGTTATCAATAATTGCAGGATATGTTGAAGAAAATAAAGAAGAAAGAAGAGCATCTATAGTTATATGTCCAAGTTCGCTCACTCTAAACTGGCAAAATGAATCACAGAAATTTACTAATAGACTAAAAACAATAGTTATAAGAGGTAATGCTCAAGAACGCAAAGAACAGATAAAAGATATAGGAAAATATGATTTAGTAATAACATCATATGATTTATTAAAAAGAGATATAGAAGAATATAAAGAAAATAAATATAAATTCAGATTTGCAATTACAGATGAGGCGCAATATTTAAAAAATAGTAATACTCAAAATGCCAAGGCAGTTAAAGAAATTGTGGCAGACACAAGATATGCATTAACAGGTACACCAATAGAAAATTCATTAGCCGAATTATGGTCAATTTTTGATTATATAATGCCTGGATATTTATTTACATATAAGAAATTCAAAACAGAATTTGAAGTGCCAATAGTAAAAGAAGAGAGCCGAAAGGCAATGAAAAAATTAAAAATGCTTATAGAACCATTTATTTTAAGGAGAACTAAAAAAGAAGTATTAACAGAATTACCAGAAAAAACAATAACAGTTCTAAATAACCAAATGAAAGAAGAACAAGAAAGAATTTATTTAAATTATTTGGCACAAGCAAAACAAGATATTGCGGAAACGATAGAGCTTAAAGGTTTTGAAAGAAGCCATATTCAGGTGTTAGCAGCACTTACTAGACTTCGTCAAATTTGTTGCCATCCAAGTTTATTTATAAAAGATTATAAAGCTGGAAGTAGTAAATTGGAACAATGTATAGAAATAATTAAAGATGCTACTGAATCAGGACATAAAATTTTATTATTTTCTGGATATACATCAATGTTTGAATTTATCGAAAAAGAATTGAACAGAAATTTTATTTCTTATTTCAAATTAACTGGTTCGACTAAAGTTGATGATAGGATTAGAATGGTAGATGAATTTAATGAGAATAAAGAAATAAAAGTATTTTTAATTTCACTAAAAGCAGGAGGAACTGGACTTAATTTAACTGGTGCGGATATGGTTATTCATTATGACCCTTGGTGGAATGCATCAGCGGAAAATCAAGCCACAGATAGGGCATACAGAATTGGGCAGAAAAATAATGTTCAAGTATATAAACTAATAACAAAAAACTCAATAGAAGAGAAAATTTATGAGTTACAAAAAAAGAAATCTGAATTAATAGATAATGTCCTTGGCACTAAGACATCATTTATTAGTAAATTGTCAAAAGAAGATATTATGAAATTGTTTGAATGAAAGGATAATAATTATGAAAGATTACATAGCAGTAATTGGAGGAGGCCTTGCTGGAAGCGAAGCGGCATATCAAATAGCGAAACAGGGAATAAAAGTTAAACTATATGAAATGAAACCTGTAAAATTTACGGAAGCACATAGCAATAACAATTTGGCAGAAATAGTATGTAGTAACTCATTTAAATCAAATTTACATACCAATGCTTGTGGATTATTAAAAGAAGAACTAAGATATTTAGATTCATTATTAATAAAAGTAGCAGATGAAACACAAGTTCCAGCAGGGCAAGCATTAGCAGTAGATAGAGAAATATTTGCACAAAAAGTAACTCAAGAAATTGAGAGTAATCCGTTAATAGAAGTAATACATGAAGAAGTAACAGATATAGAAAAACTTGCTAAAGATGGAATTATAATTATAGCAACAGGTCCGTTAACATCAGATGGTTTGGCGAAAGAAATTTCAAAAATAACAGGACAAGATAAATTATATTTTTATGATGCTGCAGCTCCAATTGTAACAAAAGAAAGTATTAATTTTAATGTAGCATTTTGGGGCAATAGATATGAACAAGAAAAACAAAAAGAAGAAACAATTGAACAATGGCAAAATAGAATAAAAAATCAAGAAGCAAGTTATATAAATCTTCCGATGAATCAAGAAGAATATGAAAAATTTTGTAGTGAACTAATAAAAGCTGATGTAGTGCTATTGCATGATTTCGAAAAAAGAGAAATTTTTGAAGGTTGTATGCCTGTAGAAGTTATGGCAAATCGAGGAATGGATACATTAAGATTTGGACCATTAAAACCAGTTGGATTTGATGATCCAAGAACAGGAAAAAGACCATAT
>OLNW01003132.1_pt1 | contig 13124 bp, 11 predicted proteins | sample 1672121 | NCBI WGS metagenome assembly OLNW01 (sample SAMEA3136648, study PRJEB25190) | human gut metagenome
TCTCCGACGGCGAACGGCGCCGGATCTGCCAGCTCTTTTGCCTTGTTGATATCCACTTCCGCCGGAAATTCTCTCAGCCATTCCAGAACTTCCGCACTGCGTCCTGTCGTTTCAAGAGACGGTTGTGCTGTATGCTGCGCTCTTCCAAGCGGAGACATATAACATTCTCCCAAATTCAAAGACGGCGCACGTTTCGCCAGAAGCACTGCCTCTTTTCTTCCTTTCTCTGTCAGTGTGTCATTTACATAATCCGGATCTCCATGTCTGATCAATAATATTCTCATAACTTTTCTCCATTCATTTTCTATAGTTATTCTTATTCCAAGTTCTGATTTATTGAAATTTTTCGGACCATTCTGCTTCCTTGAATCCTGTCAGGATCACATTCTCAGCAACAATCAACGGGCGCTTCACAAGCATTCCGTTTGTTGCCAGAAGTTTCAATTGTTCCTCCTCACTCATTGTTGGAAGCTTGTCTTTCAGCTTCATTTCCTTATACAACATTCCGCTTGTATTAAAGAACTTTTTCAGCGGCATTCCACTTTTCTCATACCACTGTTTTAATTCTTCATAAGTTGGATTTTCTTCTACGATATGACGATCTGTGTATTCCACCTGATGTGCATCCAGCCATTTCTTTGCTTTCTGACACGTTGAACATTTTGGATAGTGAATAAATAACATATGTTGCCTGCCTCCTGATTTTTGATTTCTTTGATAACCTTATTTTAATTCGGATAGGGAGTATTCCTTTCAGTCCAAATTATCCTTTTATTTTATCAACTCATTTTGTTCCTGCAATTTGATCCGAATCTCTTTTGGATCAATTTCTCCATTACATTTCTTTACAAGATCATAGATTTGCTGAACTACATCCTGCTCCATTTCCAGTGCATCTGTAATCTGCTCGACTGATTGATTTTTGTTCATCTTTTTAGCTACGAGATCAATTATTTTTTCCTGTTCACCATTTGCATAGCCATCTCTTATACCACTTTCATACCCATCTCTCCGACCATCATCATACATCTCCTGTATTGCCGTACACATCTTCATTTTCTGCCCCTTTCCGGCTGCATCTTCTCCTGGAATCTTATCCATTCCGAGAAATGCCTGCACTGCCTGTCTTGATTCATCATCTACATTATCAAAATATTCCTTATGTTCATTTATGTACTCTGACAAATGCTCTTTGTCTCCTCTGCATTTTAACATATTAAATATCACTTGTAAATCCGTTTGGAACTGATCTGTATTCTCAAACCTTTGTGCATCTACCAGATTAATCTTATAATTGGGGAGATATTTCTTCAAGATTTTCATCTCTTCATTCGTTCCTTGTAGCTGAAACATCTCATATAATTCCTGCGGTGCATCCCATTCTTCCTCTCCATAATACAAAACCAGGGAAATGACAGGGATTAGTTTATCCTTTTTCCTGAATCTGGAAAGATATTCTTCTGCAGTCAGATGTTCCAGCTCGTTTCCCTGCGTTTTATCAGCTTTTCTTTTGGTCATTACTTTATTCCAGTTTTCTCTCATCTGTTCTTCGTAATCCAAACTGTCATAAATCATGACTTTGGGCGGCATGGCATAATGAATCTTATCCTGAGATTCATTCGCCAGAAGTACCAGAGCTATTTCATTCTTCCATTTCATGATCACATCCCGATACTTCTTAACATTTCTTCGTTTTCCTCTTCGATTTTTCGTACTTACTGATGTTACCGGACTGATTTTCTCTAATTCATTTGGTTGTATGACCTGTTTTCCTTCGAAAATCACTCCGTTAAATAGATCTGCAAAGCGTTCTTTCTCTTCCAACCAGTTGTTGACACTGATGTCTGCTTTACCCATAGACTTCCTCCTGTGAAAAATAGAATTGACAAGTTTCATTCATCAAATTGGAATCTCACGCCGATCTGGCTTTGAATTATGAGATATGTATATCCGTCAGGATAACATTTCAGGTAATTGACTTTGAATTTAGAATATAGTTACCTGTGATTTTTGATGTAGATTGACTATAACAGACAGGCTACGGATTGTCAATCTGCATTTTTTAATAGAAAATGGAGCCTGCTTCCCCGCAAACTCCACACTTTGTTTTAATTTATTCAGTTTCACACAGCATTAAAAATTCTTAATTCTACTTCTTCTCAATCATACGGATTAAGAACTTCTGGAATGCATCAACGCCAACTCCGACATAAATAACACCTGCCAGCATCGCCACTCCGATCTGAATCGGAAGTGTGCCGATCTCAGTGATCTTCATTGGTCCCATAATTGTCAGACCGATTGCCCATCCGCACAGCCAGGATGGTGTAAAAATATATTTGCACAGTGTCTCTCCGATGATAACTGCAAGACCGCCCATTACAAACAATGTGACATACAGTTCCACATCCGGATTCCAGTTCAGTGTTTCCATCACCCACACAGCAATGACTGCCCAGATATCTCCACATAAGAATCCTGCAGCAATCTTAAATGCATCACTGCGCTTATTCCCATTCGCCACATAAACTCCGGCACAGATCAGGGCTACCGCACCTGTTGAAACACCGATATATGTAGCAAGTACTGCCCAGATTGGAGGCATAAACGCAATTCCGAATGCCAGTGTCAGCATATTTACCTTTTTCTTCTGTTTTTCACTCATTCTCCTCTTCATTCTCCCATTCAAATCCAGTCCAAACCGGTTTTCCTGTGTACTCTTTGAGTTCTTCTTCTCCCTCCAGTACACGGATTGCTCCGGCAGACATTGCTTCCATCTCAAATTCTCCCGGATATGCTGTTACCGGTGCGATGAAAGAGCAAGTGTCTGTAATCTGTTGTACAAGATCTTTATTGTGAACCATTCCGCCGCCAAGAAGAATGCCGTCTACTTTTCCTCCAAGTACAACTGCCATGGAACCGATGCATTTCTCAATCTGGTAAATCATTGTATTCCAGAGCATTTCAGCGTATTTATCACCCTTCTTTGCTCTTTCTGTCAGCTCAAGTGCATCAGAGATTCCTGCATGGCTTACGAATCCACCTGTCTTTGTGCAAAGCTTACGCATATCTTTCACACCGAGATCATTTTTCGCCATATAACTCAGAAGATCTGCTACGGCAACGCTTCCACAACGAGTCGGTGCCATCGGTCCTTCTCCTCCAACGATGTCATAACCGTCTACCATTTTTCCATTCTTGTGAGCAGATACGGAAATACCTCCTCCGATATGGCATACAACATAATTACATTCCTCATATTCTTTATGAAGTACTTTTTTGCTGTGACGGATAGCTGTTTCTTTCAGATTCAGCGCATGAAGATGGATGATTCTGTTCACGCCCTTGATTCCTGTCATTCTTGCAAGATCCTGAAGTTCATCTACATCCGGTGGATTAACTACCATTGCTTTTGCTCCGTATTTAGATGCGAACTCTGCTGCAAGCTGCGGTCCTAATGCTGCCGGGTGAATGACCCCGTTTGCACAGTTACGTGCATGATCCAGAAGGAGATCTGTTACAGCATATGTTCCACCTTCCATGGCAAGAAGTCCGCCGCCACGTCCTACGAATACATCAACATCATCCAATGTAATTCCAGCCTCATCAAGAAGACCTAAAATTGTGTCTCTTCTGTATGGAAGCTGTTCTGGAAGTGTTGCATACTTTGCAAGTTCTTCTGCATCATGAGATACATTTTTTGTATAAATACATTCATCATTCTGAAATAATGCAATCTTTGTGGATGTAGATCCCGGGTTAATCGCAAGAATCTTATATGTTTTCATTATTTTTCCCTTTCGTTTTCTACTTTCTATAAGCTCAGTACAAACCTGTACCATTTAAGCATTCTCTTTTTACACAATTGAATAACTCAGTAAGTCAGAACGTATAAAAAGCAATTCTGCCGCCCTTCCTTTTTGTGCTATTTTCTGGCTTTGCTAGAGCGTGTCTGAAAAATGTAAAAACATAGCTCCTGTCCGGTCAGTGGGCTAACCAGCCAGGAGCCTAACGAATCACTTAAACTACAGGTTTTCAGCAGCTTTTCAATTTTCTCTGCGGTGCCACAGATTTTATTGATTTACTGCTAAATTACTATTATTGAATTTTTAATGGCTCTGTTCTGCCAATGCTGACTGCAGACGGTTTAATACTTATCTGCTTCCTGCTGCTCTTACAGCACTGATAATGATATTTCCTTTGATCTCAGATACCGGGGCCCCTCTGGAGCAGTCACAAACAACTTTGTTGAATCCCTGAAGCATTGGTCCGTATGCATTTGCATGACCAAACTGCTGAATCAGTTTTACTCCAACATTTCCTACGTTCAGATCCGGCCAGATCACCACATTTGCCTTACCTGCAACTTTACTTTCTCTCTTTACTTTCTTGGCAGCTACTGCTGGAGAGATTGCAGAGTCAAACTGGAATTCTCCATCAATTGCAAGGTCTGGTCTCTGCTCGTTTGCAATTTTTACAGCTTCAACCACTTTGTCAATCAGTTCTCCCTGACCGCTTCCAAGTGTGCAATAGCTGACCATCGCACATCTTGGCTCCCATCCGAGCAGAGATGTTACTGTATCACATGCTGAAATAGCGATACTTGCAAGCTGTTCTGCATTTGGATTTGTGCACACTGCGCTGTCTCCAACTGCAAGAAGGCTTCCTTCGCTTCCTTCGAATCCCGGAATGTCGCAAAGTCCGATACTGGAAATTGTGCTGATTCCTGGTTTCAGGCCGATGATGTACTGACCTGCAAGAAGCACATCTCCTGTTGTATTATCGATTCCGGCAAATGTTACATCTGCCTCATCAACTGCCTGCATTACCATTGCATAATACAGTGGATCCTGCATACGGCGGTTCAACGGTTTCTCTTTCAGTTTTGTATCCGGCAGAGCCACATACTTCTGAATGAGTTCCTGTTTGTATGTTTCTTCTGCGATATCTACGATTGTAAATACGCTTTCCTCATAGCCTCTTTCCTTGATGGCTGCACGGATCTGCTCCGCATCTCCTACGAGGATCGGAATGATGTATCCATCTTTTCCTGTCTCATAGGCTGCCTGCATCATCTTTTCATTTAATGCTTCCGGAAATGCGACTCTTCTTGGATCAAGTTTTGCTTTTTCGTAAAGTTCGTCAAGCAGACTCATTCTCCATTTCCTCCTTGTTTCTGATTGCCTTTATAATATTGATGTCGGAACAGAGCGATTGATAAAAGCTTGATTTTCAAACTTTTTTCAGTCCTCTGACTCCTTACAACTTCATTTTAACGGCATCATTTCAATGCTTCAATTACCGTTTTTAATAATCAGACACTCGTGACCATTTTGTACAGATTACATCTCTTCTTCAACCAGATCTACAAGATCTCCTACTGTAGCGCAGCCACTTGCATCAGAAAGCATAAGAGCTACATCCAGCTCGTTCTCAATCTCAGATACAAGAGCTACCATCTGTACAGATGCTCCGCCAAGATCATCTTTGAAAGAAGTTGCTGTTGTAACGCTTCCTTCTGCCTGTTTGTAAGACATCTCTACCATTTTGATTACCTGTGCTTCAATTTCTTTTCTTTCCATGATTTTTTTCTCCTTATCTCTGATTCTGTCTTGTTATATCTTTATATAAGTAAACATATCTAAATACATGCAGTCCATTTTGCCATTTGATTTTTATCTGATTTGGAGTGTGTATGCAACTGCAATTCTATTTTATAAGTTTTCAAGTTCTTCCTCATCCAGATCAAATACAACCGTCTTGTATCCGCCTTCTCTTTCGAAAATAGCTGCGTGGCAGTTTATCGGAAGTTTCTCTGTCAGTGCAGCACGGTTTTTCTTTGTTACTCCACGCACGACTGCGTTCAGTCTTGTTCCTTCTTCGATCTCAACTTCGCCGTAAGCGTATTTTCCAAGTTTCTTATATTCCGGTTTTGAAGAAAGTGCTGCCGGCATAACGATGGAATGCATCTTGGCTTTTCCGCTGATCTCATACCATTCTGTCTCATAATTTCCGCACTCGTTGCATGCATATACAGGCGGGAATTCTACATGACCACATTTCGGGCATTTACGTCCGAGGATCTTGCCTTCTTCCAGTCCTTCATAAAATTTCTCAACTACTTTTTCCAGTTTGATACTCATGTTCTAATTCCTCCTATTCATCCAGTGTACGGATCAAAACTGCTGCAACGTTCTGAGCTCCACCGTATCCACGAAGCATAGTTGTCTTCGCCGGTACTTTTACCTGACGGTCGCCACATTCGCCCCACATCTGTTTACATGCCTCATATACATCAGCAAGTCCTGATGCTGCATGAGCATGTCCGAAGGAAGTTCTTCCACCGTTTGTATTGATCGGCTTGTCTCCATCCCATGCTGTACGTCCATCACAGATGTATTTCCATCCTTCACCATATGGCAGATATCCTGCGATCTCTGCGGACACAAGGTGAGATGTAATGATAAAGTCATTTGCATAGAACAGGTCAAGATCATTTCCTGAAAGTCCTGTTGCTTCGTAAACCTGTTTTACAGCTTCTTCTGTTGCGCGAACTTCAAAATGAGGTGTTGTAGCTTCACATGCGGCACTTCCGATTCCAAGAACTTCAATCGGTTTATGTTTCAGATTCTTGGCGATCTCCGGAACTTTCTCTGTTGCACAGATGATTGCTGCTGCAGCTCCGTCACATTTCAGCTCCACACCGCCTGCACGAAGGAAGTCTCCCATACGTGGGTTGAATGGGGAGTTCATGTACTCATCCAATGTCATTCCTGCTTCCTCTGCAAGAGATTCATAAGTACGTCTCTCAATCGCAAGTGGATTCACAGATGCGTTCTTTCTGTTGTTGATGCACATCCAGTTCAGAGTATCGTTCATCTGCTCTTTTGTAATTCCACGTGTGCGGACATACCATTCAGCCGCATCATCATAGATCAGTTCCTGTCCTGCCATCAGGCTCCTTGTATATGTACGGTCATACAGCCATGATGTTGTCTTGAGGAATTTATCCATTGTCATTTTGTCACGTTTGTATGGATGTTTTGGTGTCTCCACGCTGTCAGCCGGTGACGGTGTGCTGTCTCCAAACTCAACTGCTCCTGTCAGGACACAGTCATATTTACCAGATGCAACTGCATTGACTGCCTGTTCGATTGCAAGATATCCTGTACAGCATGCCTCTGAATGGTGAATGGAACCTTTTCCTTTCATTCCGAACCAGTTTGCAATCTGTACGTTTGGTGTCAGATAGTTAGATCCGTTCAGCGGACTTGCCTGTCCGTGGAAATAAAAATCTACATCCTGAGGATTGACTCCTGCATCTTCCATTGCCTTTAATGCAGCATAACCGAACATTTCTCCTTCAGTCAGTCCGTCTGTCTCCGGATTATCTACTGTGTACATAAATGGTGTACATCCAACTCCGATGATTGATACGCTTCTGCTGTATTTTCCCAGCTTACCCATAAGTTCATCTTCCTTTCTTCTGTTTGACTTTTGTACTTATAGTATATATAATTAAACCATTGAATTCATCGTACATACGACCAACAATTCATTTATATATTTTTTGTTTTTTGTGCGTGCGCACAATAACAGAAAGGAGCCTCTTTTATGGAATATATCCGTCTGAAAGAACAACTGAAGAAGCAGAATTTCGCCTCTGTAATTTATGGAAATCAGACATTGAACTGTGATCTGATGAGTGTCCGTCTTCTGACAGACGGACTTGAAAAATATGATCCATCCATCCTTTATCTCGCATCAACCAGCCAGCTTCCTTTGCCGGACTGCGCCGGGAAATTCACTGTTTTCTGCTATGGAGATCCGATTGATTTTTCTGCTTATGATGCATCCGAATTCAATCTGACTTATTTCGGAACCGATATCTCTCCGGCAGAACTTTTTAATTTTGTTATGGACTGCCTGTCCGAACTGCAACAGGTTACAATTGGCATGCATCTTCTGGTAAACGCACTGTTTTCCGGAAAAGGCCTGCAGTATCTGATTGATTCTGCCACGGATCTGTTCGGAAATCCAATCTACGTGGTAGACCTGCAACACAAATATCTGGCAATCTCTGCCGGAATCCTTCCTTCTAATGAACTGTTTAAGGAAGAACACTCTGCCGGATATATCGGTGAAGCCGGTCTGCAGTTCATCCAGCAGAATCAGATTAATCAGAAAGTACGGAAAAGCAGAACTGCTTATTATTGTGTCAACACACTGGTGGATACCGGAATGTTGATTGATTCCATCCGTATTCAGGGAATCGAAGTGGGACACGTTATGATGATGGAATCCCAGCATCAGTTTCGTCCTTATGATGCAGATTTCTTCCATCGTTTCAGCAAACTGGTGGCTGTAGAATTGCAGAAAGATTCTGCCTATTCCCAGAATAAAGGCGTTATGTATTCCTATTTTCTCGGCGATCTGATCCGGCATCCGGACCAGAAAGTACAGGATGTGGAAAAGCGCCTGAAATCCATGGGATATCCTTTGAAAGAAACCTTTTACATGATTGCCATCCCACCGGCAGGACACACCACTTCTGATCTGAAACTGGAGGTGATTCTGGAAGGATTGAAACAGATTTTCCCGGAAGGAATTTACGTTATTTACGAAGATACCATTGTCTTCCTGATCAGCCGTGAACTGGATCAGAGACTCAGTGAATATGAAGTTTCCCGTCTGGAAGAATACTTAAGTGCAAATAATCTAAAAGCAGGGATCAGTAACTTCTATCAGTATTTAAAAGACACTTCCCGTTTTTACCAGCAGGCAATCGACTCCGTTCATCTGGGACTGAAACTGGATGACCCGTCTTCGATTTATTACTACAGTGATTATTACCTGTATCAGATGCTGGAGATTTTTGAAAAGACAGACAAAGAGATTCGATTTCTCATTCATCCTGGACTGATGCGTCTGTATCTCTATGATCAGGAACATGGCACTGATCTGATCCACACACTCATCGAATACCTCAAGCGTCCCGGACATCCGGCAGAGATCACAGAGATTCTGCATATTCATAAAAATACCTTATTATACCGAATGGGGAAAATTAAGAGCATCACACACTGTGAATTTGTAGACGGGGACGATTTCATGCATTTTGATATGTCAATTAAAATTATGAAATATTTAAAGATGTTGAAATTATAGAGTTACTGTTCACTCCCATGTCAATCACTCCGCTGATTGGCATGGAGAATGCACGTTTTGTCCTGAATGTATCTCGCCCATCGCCGTAGGCGATTCTAAATGGCGAGATACGTTACTGTTTGCAGGTTACCTGTGAACAGTAACATTATAGAAGAAACCTGTAAAATACTTTTTTTACATTTAACCAGAATTTTGTCCTTTTTGGATTTTTTTTCAATCGTAAAGCGTGTCTGAAAAAAGAACTGCCGTAATTTCAGACGAATTACGGCAGTTCTTCTTTTAGGAACTATTAAACTTATATTTTATAAAGGATTATCATAAAGATTTTAGCGATTATTCAGATTGCCGCTCATCTCATGCTATAAACAGCAATCTATCTTTTCTTAACATGTACAATTGATTGTACAGATTTATAATCTGTCTCTCATTATCTCTTCTTAAACTTACCAACCTTTGTAAGTCTTGTCGGCAGTTTTGGAAGTTTTCCGGTTGTCTGGATAATGGCTTCTTCCTCACACGCCGGAATACATTTACCACATTTTGTACAATCAAAATCATCGATCATATGGATATATTTTGCTTTTCCTTCGATGCAGTCTTTTGGACATACATCCATACATTCTCCACATCCGTTACACAGAGATGGATCAATGTAAATATTAACAAAGGCTGTACATGCTCCTGCCGGGCAGTTTTTCTTTTTAATATGAGCTTCGTACTCACCTGCAAAAAGTTCTGTCGCACTCAGGGCGATCTTAGCAGATTCCTGACCCATTGTACATGGTGTGGAATAGCACATTGCCTCGCCGATCTCTTTTGTGAGATCCATAAATTCTGCTTTTCCTCTTCCTTCTGTGATCTCTTTCTGCATATGCTGAAGCTGAATCAGACCTTCACGGCAGAATACACATTTGCCGCAGCTTGTCTTTCTGCTGGCAAGCAGTTTCTTCTCTGTCTCCTGTACCACACAGTCTTTTGCTGTCAACGCACGAAGAACACCATTTGTAATTCCAACCTCACCAACTGTCTTCTCAGCCGCATCTGCTGTCTGATATTCGTAACCGCAGAGCAGTGCTTTCACATCACTGATTCCAGCTTCATCCAGCAGACTCTGAATCTTTGTGTCACAGGCAGTTTTCTTAAGTTCACCGCCATTGACAGATACATAAACACCAGCTTCATAACAGCCATCGAACAGATCAGCCAGTTCTTTTGCTGCTACAATGTGGAGAAGAAGGCTTCCTTTTGCAGCACGTACATTTACAATGCCGGATGTAAGAGTTACGCCATATTTCTCAGCTGTTTCTTTCAGTGATTCCAGAAGTTCTGTTTCTTCTTCCGGAATCTGCAGTGTCTTATTTTCTGTCTCCATTGCGCACGCTGCGATGGAAATACCTTCCATCACGCGCTCTGGATCTGCTTTTAAAACTCCGAGAAGTACCTGGTCTGTATCTGCATTGTTTAATGCAGCGATCACACCTGTTTCTTTTCCTTCTTCTACGCTCTCTTCTTTTGCCTGTGCAATCCAGTCAGCAAGCGGGAGGCTGTGGAGTCCATAGTTTGAAATACCTGATTCTTTGATCTGGTCAAGAATTTCCTGAACATTCATGTTTTTTACTTTTTCTAATGCACTCATTCTGTTTACGCCTCCTTGTTTTCTACGAAATCTCCCCAGAGACTTGGTCTTGAAATCTGAAGACGTAAGTCACACTGGAGGCATCTTCCTGCTTCTGCACAGATATCTGCATCACAGATTCCATGATCAAACAGTTTGAAGTTATCACTTCTGCTCTCTGCCGGATCAACCTGTGTATGTTTTCTTTCCTCATAGCCAAATCCCGGACACTGTCCGATGTATGGCTCTGCTTTCTGCTCCGGAGCAAGTACTTCGGAAATATCTCCGTCACCGCCAAGGTATTTATCGATCTGCATTGCTGCTTCTCTTCCTGACTCGATGGCCATGATTACAGATTTTGTTCCGTAAATTACATCTCCTGCTGCGAAGATTCCCTCAACAGAAGTAGTCTTGTCCTCTTCAATATTCTTGACAGCGATACTGTTTGCTCTTCCCAGTTCCAGTCCGGCTTCTTCTGTGATATCCGGTCTCTGTCCTACTGCAAAGATCACTGTATCTCCTTCAATATGATGCTCGGATCCTTCCTCTTTCTCGATGATCGCACGACGGTTCTCATCAAATGTGAAGGATTTTACATTCATGAAATCAACACCTGTTACATGGTCTGTACCTGTGATTCTCTCAAATGTCTGTGCCGGATGTACGAAGATTCCTTCTTCTTTTGCCTGCTCGATCTCTTCATCATCCGCTGTCATCTTCTCTCTTGCCTCAAGACATGCCAGATGGATTTCCTCTGCACCAAGACGTTTTGCAGATCTTGCACAGTCAAATGCTACGTTTCCTCCTCCGAGGACGATGACACGTTTACCCATTCCGGTTTCTTTACCCATACTGCAGTTTCTCAGGAAATCTGCGTTCAGGATCACACCATCCAGGTCACTTCCTTCCATTGGAAGACGTACCCCTTTGTGGCCTCCGACTGTCATAAGAACCGCATCGTATTCATTTAACAGCTCTACTGGTTTCTCAACCTTTGTATTTACTTCGATCTTAACGCCCTGCTCCTCGATCACTTTTGCTTCCTCTGCGATGATCTCTCTTGGAAGACGGTAAGCCGGAATTCCATATGCCATCATTCCGCCGACTGTCGGGAGTGCTTCTTTCAGTGTCACATCATGGCCCTGTTTTCTCAGGTAATAAGCTGCTGTCAGACCGGCCGGTCCTGCACCTACAACGCAGACTTTCTTTCCTGTATCTGCAAGCTGTTTTCCTTTGCCTTTCCAGTACAGTCCTGTGTCATGCTCTGCGGCATATCTCTTGATATCACGGATTGCCATCGGATCACTGACTTCTTTTCTCTTGCACTGAAGCTCACATACGTGGCTGCAGATATATCCAAGAGCTTTCGGGAATGGAACCTTCTCACGGATGACTGCTGCTGCCGCATCATACTCACCATTTTTCACGTGTCTGATATAACGCGGGATATCTGTGTGAGCCGGACATGCATGACGGCAAGGTACTACTACATCCTCTTTCTTTGCTTCAGAATCCATCAGTTTATCACGGATCGTTCCTGTCGGACAGACTTCTACACAGGCCTGACAGAAACGGCAGTCTGCATCTTTGAGCAGTTTGTCATGCAGTGTTCCTACATAAGTCTCCATCTCTTTCTTCTGATACTGAAGAACTTTTACACCTCTTAATTCGTTGCAGGCACGAACACAGCGTCCACACAGTACGCAACGGTTCATATCGTGAAGGATCAGCGGATTTTCCTCATTTGGCTTGAATCCTTTTGTTCTTAATTTCAGACGTCCCGTCTTTGGTCCGATATACTGGATCAGCATCTGCAGTTCACAGTTACCGTATTTCGGACAAGTAGAACAGTCTTCCGGATGTCCTGCAAGAAGCAGTTCCAATGCGAGCATTCTGAGACGCTCCAGCTCCGGACTCTTTGTTGTAATGTTCATTCCATCTTTGGCTTTTAATGTACAGGATGTTGTAACCCCTTCCTGTCCTTCTACTTCTACCACACACATACGACAGGAACCCAGCGGGCTCAGATCTTTGTGATGACAGAGGTGCGGGATATAAATACCTGCCTCAAGAGCACAGTCCAGCACATTTTTATTATCAGGGACTTCCAGTCTTTTCCCGTCAATCGTAATGACTGCCATAATAAACCTCCTAGTGTTATTTCTAATCAGAGCATGCATGAAAATGATTTAAAATAACTTCTGCATGCTCTTCTGTTTTTCATTTATTTCTATAACTTGTTACCTTTGTCACTGTTCACAGCATCCCATGAGCAGCGACTCACCTTTTCCTTCGTATCTCCTTAAACTTACCATTTTCAGACACATTCTAGAACAGCAGA
>OLNW01003141.1_pt1 | contig 13099 bp, 10 predicted proteins | sample 1672121 | NCBI WGS metagenome assembly OLNW01 (sample SAMEA3136648, study PRJEB25190) | human gut metagenome
GGAATACTCCACCGGGTTAAAAGTAAATTCTTTTTCAGCAACTATTTCCCAGTCGTCGCTTTCTTCTACAAATCTCTCTGCAAGAATCGTCACACTGATCTTTCCATCAGATTTTCGTTGCAGCTCCGGGAGACCTGTGCCATCTTCCGACTCATCGACCCGCTCCCATTCATTTTCATCATAGTCTGCGCGCCAGCGGATTCCCTCTGCATAGAGATCCTCCACCTCCTCTTCAACGCTCCTGCCATCTGCGTAGCTGGTTCTCCTCAGCAGGAAGATTCCACCCTGACTTGAAAAATTCACCAGAGCACCCAGGAATGGATTGATCTCGTAACCCTCGTCGTTCAGCAGCTTGTCAGAACCGCCGGCAGATATAATGGAATACTCTACTGTTTCCCCGGAAAATACCGCGATCCCCGGCTCCGTGTCCGCGATCCCGCTCCCAAGTGCTTCGGCAGCCTCTTCTGGCGGAGGTGTTTCCGTCTCTGTTTCTGTCAGTGCCTCCGTCTCGGATTCTGTTTCCGATGCCGGAGTCTCTGTCTCAGAAGTTTCACTTTCCGGTGCGGCGCTCTCGGTCTCAGAGTTTTCGCTTTCCGGTGTGGAGCTCTCGGTCTCAGAGTTTTCGCTTTTCGGTACAGATATCTCGCTCTCAGCAACTTCCGGTGAGGCGCTCTCTGTTTTCATTTCTGCCTGAATAGTCTCGGTTTTCTCCAGAACCAAAGTCTCTTCGGTCGGAAGCTCTGTTCCTTCTGTTGCCATCTGCACCGCTTCGCTTTCGGTCTCCTGGCTCTGAACCGCGATCTCTTCCGCCGTTACTTCCATATCTTCTATGGATGCCGCTGAAACATAGCTTCCCGACAAAGAAGAAGCGGTCATCAGCACAGCCATCAGCATTGCAACTTTTCTTCTTTTCATAAAACGTCTCCTTTCCGTTCTCTTTTGACTTGAGTATAGCATCCCGTTTTCGCTATTTGGTGTCCTGACAGAAGACTTTTCCGGGCATTTCCAGCCGGACACTGTCCATTTTTTCCGGCCTGTGCTATACTTAGTAATAATGTTATTGTCCCTTGAAAATCTATGAATTTTCAATGTATAACAACAGTTATTTTTAAACAAATTTCGCAAATCATTGTTGGTGAAAATTACAACCGGAGGAAGCTCTGTGAAACACACGGATACTGAAAAAAAGCTGACCACCTCCCAGCTCCTGTCCATCATCAAGAAATCCGGACAGTTCTCTGAGGTGACAAATATCTGGCAGGACGAAATGGAGACACCCGTCTTCTGCCATTATCTGTACGAGACTATGGAAAAACACAAACTGACTGCCAAGGACATCATCCAGCGCAGCGGCATCGAACGATCCTATTTTTATCATCTTCTCAGCGGTTTCAAAACCCCGGGGAGAAATATCGTCCTTCGGATCTGCCTCTGCATGGAAGCGACCCTCACGGAGACCAGCCAGCTTTTAAGACTTGCCGGCCACGGTAGTCTTTACCCAAAAGTACGCCGTGATGCAGCGATCATCTTTGCCATCGAGAAAAAATACACCATGCAGCAGGCTAACGAACTGCTGCTCAGTCTTCAGGAAACGCCGCTCTACCGGGAATCCAACGACTGAATCCGGAGGAACTGCCTATGAAAGATCTCATCCTGCCTGACCCTCTCGCAGAACATTACGAGCTCGTTTCCTGTCTGAAATATTCGGAGCAGGCTTCTACCTGTCTCATCGCTGTCAGAAGCAGCGGAAAGACCGTCCTCCTCAAGACTGCCAGCGATCCTCTTCTGTCCAAATCCCTTCTCCAGGAAAAAATGGTCCTGGAGATGATTCATCAGACCGATTCGCCCTTTGCAGCCTCTTTTCCCCGGCCCATTCTCCTGGAGTGGTATGGGGAAACCTGTTTTTATATCCGTTCTTATATAGAAGGAAAAAGTCTGGAGGAACTCTGTGAGTCGAACTATGAACGCCCGGGCTTCGCCGAACCGACGGCCCTGGAGTATTTGATCGAACTGACAGAGATTCTTCATTTTATGCATACTCTGACCCCGTCCCTGCTTCATCGGGACATCAAACCCCAGAACGTCATCGTGGACAGCTTTGGAAAATGCCATTTCATCGACCTTGGCATCTCCCGCTTCCTCAATTCCTCAAAGACAAGCGATACGCTGGTCATGGGAACCCGGCTTACCGCTCCGCCGGAGCAGTTCGGCTACCAGCAGACGGATCTTCGAAGCGACATTTATTCCCTGGGAATCCTGCTTCTCTACTGCATCACCGGAGAGTACAAGCCGGAAAATGCGGTTCTTATGGAGCTCAGCGAGCCGGTCCGCCAGATCGTCACCAAAGCCACGATGTTCGACCCCGACAAACGATATCAGACCACGGAGGAACTGCTTCCGGACCTTCTGAAAGCCCGGTACCCTTCTGTCTTTTCTTCCCAACCTATTCCAATTGCAGTTCCCCCTTTTCGAAAACACAGCCGTTCCCGCCTGCCCTATTTCCTTCTCTTTCTTTTCACGGCAGGCGCCGGACTGGCGGCCGGCTGGAGACTCTCCGGGAAAATTTCCCTTCCGGAGACGATTTTCCAGAAGGAAGACAGCTATACCTTCACGGAACCTCTCATCGAAGAGGCCGTACGCTCCATGCTCAACAAACCGGAAGGGCTTCTCACGCTTTCCGATCTCGAAAAAGTGACGGAGCTTCACATTTTCGGCCTTCAGATTTTTTCCTCTGACAGCGAATTTCAGTCCCTCGGAAGTTCCATCTGGTTTTACGATGAAGCCACGCGGAACGCAGAACTCTACAAACAGCGCGGAACCATCTCTTCTCTGGAAGATATCACCCATATGCCAAACCTCACCGTCTTAAGCCTCTACAACCAGCAGATCTCTGATATTTCTCCCCTGAAGGACACAACGATAAAAGAACTGGGCCTGGGCTACAATCCGCTGACGGATCTTACCCCCTTAAGTGGAAATTCTCATATTGAGAGCCTGAACCTTTCCACGCTGGAAATCGAGGACCTTTCCTCTCTCGCTCCCCTTCCGGCCCTTAAGAATCTGGACCTTGGCGAGACGAAGGTTTCCACCATCAAGCCCCTCCTTTCGGATTCGCTGAAAAAGCTGAATCTTTTTGGCACGAAGCTTAACGATTACACCGAGCTTCGCTTCCTTAAGAATCTGACTTCCCTGACCCTGGATTCCATGACCCAGTCCACGGCCGAGGCCTTAAGCGGAATCAACCTTACCGAGCTGGAATTTCATTATTCCCATGATTTTCCCCTCTCCTCCCTCAATGGCTTTTCCAAACTTACGACTCTCTTTTTCCGGGGAGACAATACCTCCAGCCTCGTGATCGGCTCCGTCGATCTTCCTGCCCTTACGGATCTTACCCTCATCAGCTGGCAGATTGAGGACTTCTCGGGGCTTGAGCGCCTTTCCGGTCTTAAGACCCTTCATATCTACGGGGCAGACTGTCTCTCCTATGAGGGGCTCGACAGGCTTCCTTCCCTTAAGAGCATCAACTGCACGGAAGAGCAGAAAAACGCCATCATGGAGGCCTATCCGGACAACGATTTTATCTTTCTTGTGTAACCTGGAAAATCTGTATGGCAGAACAAAAAATAGCCTGCTTCCGTGCGGATTTTGTCTCTTGAAAAATCGGTAATTTCACCTATACTGGAAGTACAAAGACTATCTAAGGAGGAGTTACACGATATGGACATGAGAAAATGGTTCAAAGAGGCACAGTACGGAATGATGGTACACTGGGGACTCTATTCCCTGCTGGCCGGCGAGTACAAGGACCGTTACAGCGGCGTTTACGCAGAATGGATTCAGGCTCATCTGGCTATCCCCAACGCCGAGTACGGAAAACTGACCAAAGCATTTAACCCGGTATTCTTCAACGCAGAAGAATGGGTAAAACTGGCAAAAGACTGCGGAATGAAATATTTCGTTGTGACCAGCAAGCATCACGACGGTTTCGCTATGTTCCATTCCAAAGTAGACAAATACAATGTGGTGGACGCCACTCCCTTCGGCCGCGACGTCGTTGCCGAGATCGGCGAGGCCTGCTACAAACACGGCCTGAAAATGGGTCTTTACTACTCTCAGGATCTGGACTGGCATGAGCCCAACGGCGGCGGCTACCTGTCCAACCATATCCCGAGCCAGGGCGTGACCTGGGAGAACAGCTGGGATTTCCCGGACACCGCACACAAGAACTTCGATCTCTGCTTTGAGAACAAGATTTACCCGCAGGTGGAGGAACTTCTCCGCAACTACGGCGATCTCTGCCTGATCTGGTTCGATATGCCCATGACCCTGAAAGAGAATCAGAGCCGCGCGCTCTTCGAGGCCATCAAGAAATATCAGCCGGACTGCCTCATCAACTCCCGTCTGGGCAACGGTGCTTACGATTATGTATCTCTGGGCGACAATGAGATCCCGGATTCCATGCCGGAAAATGTAGAGTTTGACCCGTCCCTGATGAACGGCATCGACGGCTTCAAGCCCTCTCCCTACGGCCTCTACGAGACCGCTGCCACGATGAACGATTCCTGGGGCTTCTGTGCCCGCGACCAGCACTGGAAAGATGCCGCTGTGATCGCTGCCAACAAGAAGAAACTGAACAGCATGGGAATCAACTACCTCTTAAACGTAGGTCCCGACGGCCTGGGCCGCATCCCGCTGGCCAGCCAGAAGATCCTTCGTGAGGTTGCCAAAACGCTGTAAAAACGGCAAAAAAACCTCCGCGGAAACATGTTTTTACGCATGTCCGCGGAGGCTTTTCTTTTTTCAGATCAGTCGAAACCGTTCTCGCTGATCACGCCGCTGTACCAGCCGGCGCTCTTTTTCGGGATACGCTCTCCCGTCTCATAGTTCGTGTAGCAAAGGCCATAGCGCGGTGAGAAACCGGCAGACCACTCGAAATTGTCCATGAGAGACCACAGATAATAGCCTCTGACATTGATACCGTCCTCCAACGCGCCATGAAGCGCAATCAGAACCTGTCTTACATAATCGATTCTTTCCTGATCGTTGAGAACCTCCTCCATCGGGCCGTCCTCCTGGGGAAGACCGTTCTCTGTGATGTAAATCGGAATATCCACATGATATTTTTCCACCACCATATGCAACACATCGCGGAGCGCTTCCGGATGCTGCTCCGGACGATCCTGATAGTTTCCACCTGCCTTCAGTATCTCCTCTCTCTTTCGGATCTCCTCCATATTGTCATAGAGTCCGTTGTAGAAATTCAGTCCGTAGAAATCCAGCTTCTGATGCATCACATCAAAATCGCCCTCTTCCATCCTGGGAACCAGATCATTTTTTTCAAGGTAGGCATTCAACTCATCAGAATAGCCTCCCAGAAACAGGGGATGAAGGAACATGCCGTAGCCTGCGATCTCGTTGTTAAAAATGGCTCTCTCCTCGTCCTCTTTGTTTCCCGGGCGGGCCGGATAATGTTTCCAGATATCCACCACAATACCTATCTTCGCATGGGCAAAGGAATAGGTACGGAAAAGTTTCACCGCCTCTCCATGGCAGAGCAGGAGATTGTGCAGAGACTGGCGGGCATATTTTTCATTCTTCAGACCCGGGGCAAAAAAGCCATAAGCAGTTCCCACATAAACGGCAATCGGCTCGTTGAAAGTCGCCCAGAGATCCACATCATCACCGAAGTTATCCAGCAGAACCTTCGCATAATTTGTAAACCACTTCACGCACTCACGGTTGCCAAAGCCGCCCTGAATCTGCAGAGCATAGGGAAGATCCCAGTGGTACATCGTCGCATTCGGCACAATTCCGTTTGCCTTCAAGGCAGCGATCAGCTTCTTATAGTACTCGATTCCTGCCGGATTGACTTCTCCTGTTCCATCCGGAATGATACGGGACCAGGAAAAAGAAAAACGGTAGGTTTTAAGCCCTATTTTCTTCATCATCTCAATATCTTTCTCGTAGAGATGATAAGAATTGCAGGAAACATCCGGCACATCATTGTTCTTGATTCTGCCGGGAAGATGAGCAAATGCATCCCAGATTGAAGGGCCTCTGCCGTCTTCATAGGCTCCACCTTCAATCTGTGCAGCCGCCGTCGCTGCGCCCCAGAGAAATGTTTTTGGAAATTCGTATTTCATCGCTTGGTATTCCTCCTACATTAGATAGTTGTAAACTGACTTTCTGTCCATTCACCGCCCCCGCTTCGTACCCGCCAGTAATAGGTTTTTCCTGCCTGCAGTGGAACCCCGTCATAGATGCAGTAACAGTTTCTCGTATCGAGATACATCACTGCACTCTGAAACTTCGGGTTCGACGACATCTGAACGGTAAAGTGCCGTTCCGTCTCACATTCCCAGGAAAAAACGGGGGAAACCGTTGAAATTCCGCACTGATATTCCTTCCAGTCTGCCCAGCCTCCGGAATGGTCGATTTCACACACGCCGATGCAGGGACCATCGGCGGCATCCAGACGGATTTCAAGCTGCGTAATGGACTCAAAGCTGGCCGCCTCGCAGACAAAGGAAACTTCCTTTCCCGTAAAAGAGAGTGAACGGTAAAATAATAGTACCAGCGGCCGTTTTTTCTGCCACGTCGATGGCCGGCAAGTCAGTCATAGACACCCATGGAATTGCCGTACTGGCATCAAAAGCAACTCCATGATCAGTCCAGCATACCAAATCCTCGGAAGAAAAGCAATGCTGACAGGGTGACATTCCACCCCCGTCAATCCGGTCGTTTGAACAGTATAAATAGACCCTGTTCGGATCCTGCGGCCACACATGAGCCTCCACATCCGGTGTCGCATACACAAGTGGTAAAATTGGATTCATCTTTTTTCGCCCCCTATACATAATAATAGTTTCCTATTGGCATCAGCCCTTTACAGAACCCAGCGTCAGTCCTTTTGCCAGATATTTCTGGAAGAACGGGAATGCAAGAAGCATCGGCGCGATCGCGATCACGCAGGTCGCCATTCGGGCTGCAATCGTCGGGAAGCTTCCTCCCTCGCTGGCCAAGTAAAAGGAATTTTGCAGTACAAACTGAATATTTGAGATGATCTTGTACAGCAGAAGCTGCAGCGGAACCAGATCCATGTTATCGATGTAAAGCATGGCCTGATACCAGTCGTTCCAGTAGCTGAACAGGATCAGCAGACCAACAGTCGCAAGGCCCGGCTTCGCCAGCGGAAGAACTACCTTAAAGTAGGTCTGATACTCCGTCGCTCCGTCGATAAAGCTGGCCTCCAGAAGCTCCGTCGGAATACTGGAGAGAAAGCTTTTCATCAGGAAAATATTCCAGGGCGATACCAGCATCGTGAGAATCAGAACCCACAGGGTATTTCCCAGATGAAGGACCTGGGTGACAACGATATACGTCGGAATCAGTCCTCCGTGGAACAGCATCGCGAACATCACAAAACGGGTAATGTGCTTTCCAAGCTTGAAATCCTTTCGTGACATCGCATAGGCGATTCCTGTGGTAAACATCAGACCGGCCACGGTTCCAATCACAGTCACGATGATCGATATTTTATAAGAGTTCAAAATCTGCGCCGGATTTTTGATGATATATGTATATGCATCAAACGTGATTTCCTTCGGGATCAGCCGATATCCTACCTCGCTCAGGCTCGTTTCCGGTGTGACAGAGAGCGAAAAAATGAAGAGTACCGGAATGATCCAAAGGACAGAAATCAGGGTCAGTATCCCGTAGAGGGCCACCTGAGAAACTTTAATTCTTTTCTTCATATTCTTCCTCCTAGAAAATTGCGCCTTCTTCATCAATTTTTTTCGCTACCGCATTGGAAGCCAGCACCAGAATGAAGCCCATCAGAGACTGGAACAGGCCGACGGCAGCTCCCATACCGGGATCGTTGACGGTTTTCAGGGCACGGAAGATGTAGGTATCTATGACATCCGTAACCGAATAGAGCATACCATTGTCTTTGGTAAGGAAATAATACATACCGAAATCGGAATAGAAAATATTACCGATCTGAATCAGACACAGCATAATAATCAGCGGCCGCAGCATATAGAGCGTAATGTAGCGGATCTTCTGCCAGGTACTCGCCCCATCGATCTCCGCCGCTTCATACAGGGAAGGATCGACACTCAGAAGCCTTGTGTAATAGAGAATCGAATAATAGCCCGCGGATTTCCAGATATAGCAGATGACAATAATCAGATACCACCATTTCGGCAGGTAATAAAAATTGATATTTTTAAGTCCCAGAAAATTGAGAAACTGATTGACGACTCCGTACCTGGCATCGATAAAAGCTTCCAGCGCATAGCTGGCCACAACCCAGGAAATCAAATAGGGCAGAAACAGAACGGTCTGTGTTACCCGGAGCATTCTTCTGCCCACATAGTACAGCATAATCGCAACGGACACAGAAACAATCAGGGTAAATACGATAAAAAGCGCATTCATGACCAGTGTATTGCGCGTCACACGAAGCGCATCATTGGATTTGAAGAAAAATTCAAAGTTTTTTAAGCCTACCCAGTCGCTGGCCCAGATTCCTTTTGAGTAATCGACGTTCTTAAAAGCAATGACAAGACCGAACAAAGGCAGATAACCAAAGAGAAAAATAAGAATGATTCCCGGCAAGGCCAGGAACAGAAGTGGTAATTTTTGTTTTTTCATGGACACCCCTCCTAATAACAATGGAGTGTGCGCTCATACGCACACTCCAGAGTCATTGTCTTTATTTACCTAAGAAAGCATCAACCTGTCGCTGCATTTCCTCAATAATCTTTGCAGAGCCCGCCTGCTCCAGGCGGTTCAGCATATCGGGAATCACGGTTTCCGGATCCACAGCACCGCAGAGAAGCGGATACTTGTACTCTTCATAAATGGCAGAGCAGTTAGCCACTTCACTCTTTACATTTGAGGAGTCAAAGATAAATCCGAATAATTCGGAAGGAGTTGCATCCTCACAGAAAGCTTTCGTCTGCTCCCAGACATCTGCCGGATAAGCGCCAGCTTCCACCCAGGTGATGAACTGGTTGGCAATCGTAAAGGAAGCAAGAGGAGCTGCATAGTTGGAATCACGGATGATCTCGATCTCCGTATCGGAAACCTTGTTATAGTTTACGCCTTCCAGTCCATAAAGAAGGGTATTTACAAACCAGGGGTCAGAGTAAGCCAGATTGTAAAGCTGAACGGCTTTTTCCGGATATCTGGAATTTACGCCTACAGCGGTAAGCGACTGGGTCACACCGGAGGTAACTGCATACTTGTTGCTTGTGATGATGGGAACCGGTGTCTCCTCCCAGCCACAATCGCTAACTGCCATACTGGCTACATTAGGTGCTGTAAATCCCGCCTGATAGGTCACATGATCCGGTGATTTACGATCAATCGTATGCTGGTCTGTCATGGTTACATAGCTGGCCCAATCCGGCTGTACATATCCTTTCTGCTGCCACTCATACATTCTCTTACAGTAGTCCATAAATTCATCTGACTGGAACTGATCGATAACCTTACTCTCATCAGAGAAACGAACGACACCAGGAACCTCAAAACCGCCAAGGAAATTAAATCCGTATGTTTCATCTACATGTGTCCAGAAAATGTCAGTACCATCTGCTGGAATTATGCCTGGATGCTTTTCAACAATCTGGCTGTAAATGTTATCCAGATCATCCAGGGTATAGGTATTGACTCCATTCTCATAGGAGCTTCCCTCAATGCCGAGTTCTTCTGCGATATCCGCCCGCAGGAAAATACCATCATTTTTCGCATAAGTCTGTAAAGCCGGCATTGCATAAATATTTCCGTTTATCGTGGTCGCTTTCCACATATACTCAGGAATATCTGCCATAGCATCCGGTGCGTTTTCTTCCAGGAGATCATTTAACGGAAGATAGGCATTACTTCCTGCATTAGTAGCAAAATTATTCAGCCAGTCACAGGTAAACATCAGATCGTAAGGCTCGCCTGCACTGATTACTGTGGAACATTTCTGTGCATATTCGGAAAATGCAAACAATTTCACATCCAGATGACAGCCGATCTTTTCTTCCAGATATTTGTTTACCTCTTCCATCACCGCATTATATCCATCACTGGTCATATTGGTCGGATTACCAGGAAGATACCAGGTCAGGGTTGGAATTTCTCCGGAGTCTCCATCGGAGGCAAAACCAGTCAGGACGCTGGTGGATAACACGGCGCTCATCAGAGCAAGACTTAAGAAACGTTTTCTGTTTTTCATATGAAACCCTCCCTTGTGTTGATTTGTTTGTGCTTCTATTATATGGTAATTATGCATAGCAAAATAGCAATAATTGTGATATAAAACAGCACTTTTGTTACTTCTATGGGAAGGTTTTTCTATTTTCTTGTTTTATTTCACAAAGCATACTTCTCCCAGTCACGAATTTTGATCTCTACGCGGGACCACTCTCCATTCCAGTCGATCTTTAGACTGGCATCCTCTCCGTAGTACATGAGAAGCCGCTGATAAATATTCCGGAGTCCCACATGATTATCACTCTCCGGATTATCCGGCACCTCAAAAGTATGGTTTTGATCAAAGGTTCCGCGGAACTCCTCTGGAAAACCTTTGCCGCTATCCTCAACAGAAAGCACAGCCGCCCCGTCCTCTGTCCGGGCAGACAACGTCAGATGAAAGAGCTGACTTCGATTGACAAAGCCGTACTTGATGCTGTTCTCAACCAGGGGCTGAAGCAGCATCGGAGGGATCTTAAGTTTTCCCAGCGTCTCATCGAAGGAAAGCTGAATATCCAGTTTCTCCGGGAAGCGAAGCTTCATGATTTCCAGATAATTGCAGATAAAATCAATTTCTTTTTTCAGCGAAATCAGTTTCCGGTCCAGATTGCACATAAAGCGATAATAGGATGAGAGCAGAATCAAAGCTTTTTTTGCCACATCATTCCGGTTGATCGCAATCAGGTTATAAATCAGATTCAGGGTGTTAGAAAAAAAGTGGGGATCAATCTGCGAATGCAGATTCTGGATCACGAGCTTCTGATTTTCCAGTTTTTCCTCATAAATCAGAATACGGTCATTCCAGATCTGAGAAACCATATCGTTAAAAGTATCGATTGCAAAAGCCATTTCTCCCTCAATCCGCCCGGAGGGAACCAATTTCTCCGGCTTCTCGTCTCCGTCAAAATTCTGCATGCCTTTAATCAAAAGATCCAGCGGCATCAAGAGTCTCCGGCGAATCGTATAAAATGCCAGGGTCCACCCGACAACAAATAAGACCAGAAGAGAAACGGTCAGAAACAGAACCGAATAAATATTTTTTCTCCAAAGTTCTCTGATATTTACAAGAAAATGAAAGGTCATATCAATGTTTCGGAAAGATTTTTCCAGGGTATGACTCCGACTAAAAATAGATTTTGAGGCTGAGAACTGTTCCGTTCCGCAAAGAACCTTTTCACCGGTGCAAATATTCCAGTCCATATGATTTCCCAGGGCAATCTCCCTGATCTCTTCTGAAATTTTATTAAGATCAACGAAGACCATGATATAGACGGAATTATTGACAATATACTGCCGGAACAGGGCATACTTTCCTTCTTCCCCGATCACAGTCCAGCCTTCACTCTCCCAGCCGCCCTCATTCCAAAAGTCATAAACCAGCGGCTCAAAGTGATCGCAGTCGTCCGGAATCATCATAAGACTTTCATTTCGCTTATCATAAACATAGACAGCATCCAGTGTACTGTAACCCGGACGGTTTCGATGAATATCATAGCGCACCTGATATTTTGTCAGGGTATAGCGATCTGTCTTTTCATCCTGAATAGCCATCATATTCACATCAAAATCACCGGAAAAGTTTCTCATCCAACTGTCGATATCCTCCAGCGAGGTTTCCAGCTGTTCCACATAGAGATCCAGCATGTCCTGATAAGGGCTTAAAATTTTGCTTTGGGTAGACTGGAGCGTATCATAGAGAAAATAGGAGACCGTAACCACATAAACCATCAAAAAGGCCAGGAGAATGATCAGCATTTTAAAGCGAATCGTCCGGCAGAAATTTCTGATCCTCTGCTTCATAATGTCACCTCTTTTTTCCGGGAGTTATGCGCCTGTTTTCGATATTCGTAGGGCGTAACACCCACCATTCCCCGAAAGGTCTTTATGAAATAAGAGTCGTTATTATAGCCCAAGCGCTGTGCAATGGATGTGACTTTTTCACTGGTAGAAGTCAGAAGATCTTTTGCCCGTTCCATCCGCAGCCGAAGGATATAATCCGAAAGCTTTTCTCCCGTCTCTTTATGGAACAGTCTGGACAAATAGGCCGCATTCAAAAACACCTGGCCGGCAATCGTCTCGCGGTTTAAGTCTCCTTCCAGGTTCTGGCTGATATACTCTTTGACGCGGTAAATCAGACCGTCCTGCAGCTGCTCTGGTATCAGCTCCGGCTGATCCTGATAGGAATCCAGAAGCTTTTTTAACTCGCCCTGGGACAGCTTCGCGCAGATTTTTTCATATTCCTGTACTTGGGACTCCCGCTTTTCGTCCTCCTGCCAGGCTTTCAGCGCAGCTGCCACGGTATCCTTTAAAATATCGTGATCCACCGGCTTCATCAGATATTCCGTAGCTCCCAGCGTGATGGATTCCTTCGCATAATCAAACCGGGCATGAGCAGTCAGAAAAATCAGCTTTGCAAAATACTCTTCCGTCCGCATCCATCTCAGAAAATCGAGTCCGCTCTCCTCCGCCATCTCAATATCACAGACTATTACCTGTATATCATGCTGCTGTATGATGTTCTTCGCTTCCTCCGAACTGTACGCCCCATAAACAGCCATGATTCCGATGCTCTTCCAGTCGATGGCTTCCATCACGCCCTCCACTGCATACTGCTCATCATCCACTACCAAAAGACTGTACATAACCCTTCCCTCCTCAAAACAAAAAACACCTTCTAATGGTGTATTTTAGCACATCGTTTGAGGAAAAGAAATACTGGCGTTCGTTCCCAGCAAGTTCAAATCTTGTCGTACCGACAAAAATGGGACCGTTCATAAGAACGATCCCATTTTCAGTCGATGCGACAAGATTTGAACTTGCGACCTCTGCGTCCCGAACGCAGCGCTCT
>OLNW01003146.1_pt1 | contig 13074 bp, 11 predicted proteins | sample 1672121 | NCBI WGS metagenome assembly OLNW01 (sample SAMEA3136648, study PRJEB25190) | human gut metagenome
GAAAGGACAGGAGCTTGATGATCATTACTTCGGAACAATCCGTCAGAGAATCGCATCCTTCATGAGAGATGTAAATATCCAGCTTTGGAAAGTTGGTGTTCCGGCTAAGACACAGCATAATGAGGTTGCACCGGCACAGCACGAACTGGCTCCGATTTATACAGAGGCGAACATTGCGGTAGACCAGAACCAGCTGACAATGCAGACACTGAAGAGAGTAGCCTGCCAGCACGGACTGAAATGCCTGCTTCACGAGAAACCGTTCGCAGGAGTTAATGGTTCCGGTAAACATGACAACTGGTCCATTACAACAGATGACGGAATCAACCTTCTTGATCCAGGTAAGACACCTCACGAGAATACACAGTTCCTTCTTGTACTTGCCTGCATCCTGAAAGCGGTTAACAAGCATGCAGACCTGCTTAGAGAATCCGCAGCAGATCCGGGAAATGACCACAGACTTGGAGCAAACGAGGCACCACCGGCAATCATCTCTATCTTCCTTGGAGAACAGCTTGAGGATGTAGTAGAGCAGCTGATCAGCACAGGTGAGGCTACACACAGTCTGAAGGGTGGAAAGCTTGATACAGGTGTAAGCACACTTCCGGAGCTTTCTAAAGATGCTACAGACAGAAACAGAACATCACCGTTTGCATTTACAGGAAATAAATTCGAGTTCCGTATGGTTGGATCAAGAGATTCCATTGCGAATCCGAACATCGTACTGAATACAATCGTAGCTGAGACACTTGCAGATGCGTGTGATATTCTTGAAAAAGCAGACGATTTTGATCTTGCAGTACATGACCTGATCAAAGAATATCTGACAGAGAACCAGAGAATTATCTTCAATGGTAATGGATATTCAGATGAGTGGGTTGCAGAGGCAGAGAGAAGAGGACTTCCGAACATTAAGTCTATGGTTGAAGCTATCCCTGCAGTTACAACAGAGAAAGCAGTGAAACTGTTTGAAAGATTTGGTGTGTTCACAAAAGCCGAGCTGGAGTCCCGTGCAGAGATTCAGTATGAGGCATATGCAAAAGCAATCAATATTGAAGCACGTACTATGATCGATATGGCAAGTAAACAGTTCGTACCTGCATTTATCAAATATACAAAGACACTTGCAGATACAGTTATCGCAGTGAAAGCAGCAGGAGCAGATGCTTCCGTACAGACAGAAGCATTGAACGATGTAACTGCACTTCTTGCTGAGACAAAAGCAGCACTGGATGCACTTGTAAAAGTAACAGAGGAAGCTGCAGCAAAAGAAGAAGGAGCTGTACAGGCAAACTTCTACCATTCAGAGGTTGTTCCGGCTATGGATGGTCTCCGTGCACCGGTTGACAAACTTGAGATGATCGTAGATAAAGAAGCATGGCCAATGCCTTCTTATGGAGATCTGATCTTTGAAGTTTAATTGTGAATGATACATAATTAAACAGGATTTGTAAATTCAGATCATTTGTGATAACAGATGAGCGATCAGAGCGAGTCTTATAGAAAGTATTTTTAAGACGCATTCTGATATGAATCTAAGACTTCAGTCAGACGAAGAGTAAAAAATTCTTTGTCCGGCTGGAGTCTTTTTTGTTTTATCGGATACTTAAAGAGTGTTTTCTGCTATAATTTATTCGTGAACATAATAAAAACTCTTTTTAGAAATGTGTCTGAAAAGATTAGAAAATTATTTTTATATCATTTGATTTAAAAGTATATCAACGTTACTGTTCACAGGTAACCTGCAAACAGTAACGCATCTCGCCATTTAGAATCGTCTGCGACGATGGGCGAGATGCATTCAGGCCAAAATGTGCATCCTCAAGGCGAATCTGCAAAGTGATTAGCTTTGGTCTGAACAGTAACATATCAACAGCCATAGAAGGGAAGGTAATAAATGCAGACATCAGCAGAATTAAAGAATTTACTGAACCGGATCGATCACAGAGGATATCCGGCTTATAAAGATACAAAGGGAGAATATAAATTTCCGGGATATATTTTATCCATCGACCATGTACAGGGAGATCCGTTTGCATCTCCGTCTAAAGTCAGTGTGCATGTTTCAGGAAAATCAGCAGGATTTCCAGAGGAATTATATCAGGGAAAGTATCAGAGAACCGCACTTCAGGATGAACTGACCCGCCAATTTGGAAAGAAAGCAGAACGATTTGCATTTAAGGCGAAAGGATCAGGAAAAAGCGGACTTATTTCTGTCAGCAGATGTGGTCAGGAAGTACTGGAGAGAACAGCGTGTAGTATCGATCCGAAAAGTGGAGATGTTGTTTTGAGAATGGAGATTGGTTTCCCTGCGAATGGAAGAACAATCAATGCACGGGAACTGGACAAGATTTTGTGTGAGTTTGTGCCGGAATGCGTAAAGTCTGCGCTCATTTATAAAAATATGGATGCAGAAAAACTGAGAGAGATCATTGATCTGGCGGAGGATCAGCAGTATATCAGGGAAATGCTTCCCAAACTTGGGCTGTGTGCATTTGTGGCAAATGGAAGTATTCTTCCGAGAGAATCAGGAGTCTCTTCCAGACCGATGCGCGGCGGAATCCGTTTTCAGTCACCGAAAGAACAGGAAGTGACATTAGATCTTCCACATGCGGGAAAGTTGACGGGAATGGGAATTAAAAAAGGAATTACGCTGATTGTCGGTGGTGGTTATCATGGAAAATCCACTTTGCTGAAGGCACTGGAACTTGGAGTCTATAATCATATTTTCGGAGATGGAAGAGAGTATGTAATTACAGATGATACAGCGGTGAAACTTCGCGCCGAGGATGGAAGAAGTATTCAGAAAACAGATATTTCCATGTTTATCAACGACCTTCCAAATGGAAAAGATACAGTTGGATTTTACACAGAGGATGCCAGTGGAAGTACCTCCCAGGCTGCAAATGTAATCGAGGGAATTGAAGCGGGAACGTCCCTTTTCCTGATTGATGAGGATACCAGTGCAACAAACTTTATGATCCGGGATGAACTGATGCAGCGTGTCATTCATCGTGAAATGGAACCAATCACACCATTTATCGAACGAATCCGGGAAATGTATGAGGAATATGGAATTTCAACGATCATTGTAGCGGGAAGTTCAGGAGCTTATTTCCATATAGCGGACCGGATTATCCAGATGGACCGTTATATTCCGAAGGATATCACTGCACTGGCAAAACAGGAAGCGGAGAAATTCCCTGCTATCAGCAGTCCAGAGCAGAAAGCCAAGAAGCCGGACTTTGCCCGGCGTCCGCGACCGGATAAAGCATTCCAGGGCAATGAACGGATCAAGATGAAAACAATGGGGAAAGAAGCCGTGATGATCAACCGGGATACGATTGATCTCAGATACGTGGAGCAGATTACGGACAGTGAACAGGTGACTGCACTGGGATATTGTGTGCGGTATGCTCAGAAACATCTTCTGGATGGAAAGAAGAATCTGCAGCAGATTGTGTCTGAACTGGAAGAAGTGATGGAGAAAAAATCCCTTGCAGCAATCTGTGAGAATTCTTCCAGTATTGCATGCATGGCAATGCCGAGAAGGCAGGAGATTTTCGCATGTTTTGATCGTTATAGAGGATTAAAATTGTAAAGCAATTAAAAATTGCGTTTGCTTTACAAACGATTTAGGGATTGATACAATAAGAAAAAAGCAAGGGAGACAAAAACGTGTCGGAAGAAAAAGTAATTACAAAAGAGGTGCCCTTAAAAGAGAGTGTTATAAATACACAGGCAACTGCAGTCCGATCTCTGATTCATGAGACATTACATTTTGATGAAAGTATTGCGGACGAATATGGAGCAGCAAGAGCAGAACAGGCAGAGGCAAAGGCGGAGCAGATAAGTGCACCGGTTACACAGATCCAGAGTTCAGTTCCAGTGCAGAGCATGTCGGTACAGGATCAGGCACCTGGATTAGTACAAAATACAGATTCAGAACAGAAGTCAGCCGTAGTATATGAAGAGATTCCGGCGCAGGGTATGTCTGCGCAAAGTTCACCGCAGAACATGTTTCCGGAACAGAAACAGTCTGGAATGGCTCAGCAGACCGGCGGAAATCAAAACTCAGTGTCAACAATGACAGAAACGGCGAAAAAGATGGAAAATACAGCATATGAGAAAGAGAACGCAGCGGATCGTGCGGCGGAAAAGGAATATACAGAAGCAGTGAAAGATCCGGAAGACCGCTCAGAAAAGATCAAGCAGATCAAGAATCTGTTTACACATAGCACCAGAAGAAAATTTTCACGGGAAGAAATAATCCTCTCAAGAATCAGTGACGATCAGCTGATGGAATATCTGACTTTGGAACAGCGCAGACAGGAATGCCTGCAGAAAGCAAGAGAAAGCAGAAATGAAAAACTTCTGCTTGGATTCCAGCTTGCGGCAGTACTTTGTGCAATTGTGGGAGTTGTATGGCTGTTAAAAGACAATCCGGTTGTTCTGGTTAACATTCTGTATATTATTGGAATTGTGATCGCAATCTGGATCTGGAAAAATCCGGGAAAGCCGGGGAAGCATTGATATGAAAAAATATATAAAAATTGTTGCAGCATTATTGTTAGTTGCATCGCTTGGAACAATGGATACACTGACAGTACTGGCAGAGACGGAAGAAAAACAGCAGATTACAGAGAGTGAAAATACAGCTTCCAGTGAATCTGCAACACAAGCCGCAGGAAATGCAGCAACCGGAGGTAAAATAACAGGAACTACGACAACTGCTGCAGAAGACAGTTCCGCAGGAACTACAGCAGATGGAGACGGTGCGTTACAGAATCAGGTTTACTGCACGGTATTAGGAGACAGTATCGCAAAAGGATATTCGGGAGATAAATCCGTCTGGATTGAAAATTACGGAAGCCTTGTGACGAAGAAGATTGCCTACGAATCCGGTTACCGCTATAATTATAGAAATTTTGCAAAAAACGGACTGGCGTCAAAAGAATTAAACGAAAATATTCTGACGAAGAAAAGGGTTCAGTTCAGTCTGGCAAAATCGGATCTGATCCTGATTACGATTGGATCGAATGATCTTCTGGATGAATGTAAGAATGTCGTTCAGGATCTTCTGAATACAGATACGAAATTTAAAAGTGCGGATGAAGCACTGAAATCATTGAAATCATCTGTGAAGAAGAATCCATTGCTTGTACTGAGTGCAATCGATGCGCTGAGTAACTGGGATTATCAGTCTTTTGAGACGCAGTGGAAAAAGATGATGAAGACAGTAAACTCCATCAAAAAGGAAGATGCACAGATCATTGTTACTACGATCTATAATCCGGTGGCAGATATGAAGCTTCCGGTTACGATGAATCAGGTAGTAGAAGGCATCATTGAAAACATGAATTCCATTATCATCAAGAATGCAGATAAGTATGGATATGAGGTTGCAGATGTCTTTGATTCTGCCATCTCGGCGCATGTACAGAAAGACGGACTCCATCCGGATCAACAGGGGCAGCAGATCATAGCAGATCTTGTCGATGAAAAATGGCAGAACGAATAAGTCGTTAAAGTGTTACTGCCCACAGCATAGTGATTAGCTATAGTCTGGGTAGTATCATTAAAGTATCACATTTATAACACAAAAGTTTCACAGAATTCTGTTACTTTTGAAAGGTCAAATTAATAAACTGTGAGAGTATGTTATTGTTCGCAGTTGGGTTAATCACGTTGTTGATCAGCTCAGAGAATGACATGCTACAGTGATGTTTAGGGAGGTAAGACCTTGATAGAAGTAAGGAATCTGGTGAAAAAATACGGAAATCATCTGGCCGTAGATCATTTGGACTTCACAATTGAGGAAGGACATATCTACGGCTTTCTTGGGCCTAATGGTGCGGGAAAATCCACGACAATGAACATTATGACGGGATATCTTGGTGCAACAGAAGGACAGGTGTTCATTAACGGGCATGATATCTTAAAGGAGCCTGAAGAGGCGAAAAAACACATCGGATATCTGCCGGAGATTCCACCGCTGTATACAGAAATGACAGTGCGTGAATATATGGAATTTGCGGCAGAGTTAAAAAGAATTCCCAAAAACAAAAGAGAAGAATCTATCAACGAAGTTGAAAAACTGGTCAAGATCAAAGACGTGGAGTCACGTCTGATCAAGAATCTGTCCAAGGGTTATCGGCAGAGAGTTGGTCTTGCACAGGCAGTTCTGGGATTCCCGGAGATCATTATTCTGGATGAACCAAGTGTAGGACTTGATCCGAAACAGATCATCGAGATCCGTGAACTGATTCGAAAACTGGCGAAGAAACATACAGTTATTCTGAGTTCACATATTCTTGCAGAAGTAAGAGAAGTATGTGATTATATTCTGATTATTTCAAAAGGAAAACTGGTGGCAAGTGACACACCGGAGAATCTGGAGCGCCTTCTGGGTGATGCAGGTATGATTGAGATTGAGACGGAAGCTCCTGCAGCACGGGTAAGAGAAATTTTGAAAAATGTGCCGGGAATTGAGTCAGTATCTGCGAAAACAGGAGCTGATGGAATTACATACGGTCAGATTCAGGAAAGAAAAGATGCAGATATAAGAGCTGCGATCTTCAATGCATTTGCAGAAAATCAGACACCACTTCTGAAACTGAATGCGGCACAGAGCAATCTGGAAGATGTATTTATGGAACTGACACAGAATGAGAAAGTAGCAGACGATTATGCGAAGAAAGCGCATAGATTATTTGTAGAAAAAGAGCAATTCAAAGATGCGGATGCACTGAAATTTGAAGAAAAAGCAGTTGCTAAAGATGTACAGTTTCAAGATATAGCAGGGGTGACAGGAGAGGAGGACGAAGAACATGCTGGCGATTTATAAGAGAGAACTCCGGTCCTATTTTCAGTCTATGGTCGGATGTGTGTTTATTGCATTTTTAATGGCATTTACAGGAATTTATTTTATGGCATATAATCTGACTGCGGGGTATCCGTACTTTTCTTATACACTTGCGGGATCTCTGATTGTATTTATTGTCGGAATTCCGCTGATTACAATGAGAAGTTTTGCGGAAGACAGAAAGAATAAGACGGATCAATTGTTGCTGACAGCGCCGGTCAGTCTTGGAAAAGTAGTAATGGGAAAATACCTTGCAATGGTGACAGTGATTGGAATTCCGAACGTGATCTTCTGTCTGTATCCGCTGATTATTAAATCACAGGGAACAGCTTATCTGAAAGTGGATTACATTTCTATTGGAGTCTTTTTTCTTTTGGGATGTGTATATGCTGCAATCGGAATGTTTTTGTCTTCTCTGACAGAGAGTCAGATTATTGCATTTATCAGTACATTTGGAATCCTTCTGGTGCTGTATCTGTGGGATGGAATCCTTTCAATGCTGCCAAGTTCAGCGGTCAGCGGACTGGTATGGATTATTCTGCTGATCTCACTGATTGCATTTTACATTTATCACATGACAGGAAATTTTGTGATTTCAGGAGGAATTGAAGCGATCGGTGTGATTGCTTCCCTGGTCCTTTATTTTGTTAAATCCAGTCTGTATGAGAATCTGATTACAAAAATGCTTGGGAAATTGGCACTTGCGAATGTATTTACAGACATTACATCTAACAGCATTGTGGATGTGACCGGGATTGCGCTGTATCTGACGATCATTGTTGTATTTGTATTCCTTACAATACAGTCAATTCAGAAGAGACGCTGGAGTTAGGAGGTGCAGACAGTGGAAAAGTTAAAGAAAACAGCAGGCAAAGTAAACGGTATGTTCCGTACCTCTGGAACGAAACAGGGTTCATACAGTGTGGGAATGACGGTTCTTGTAATTGCAATCGCGATTGTGTTTAACCTTGTAGTTGGCCAGATACCGGAAGCATATCGCAATATTGATGTGAGCAGCACAAAGATTTATGATATTTCCGATACGACAAAAGATCTTTTAAAAGACCTGAATGACGAGATCGATATGAAAGTATTTGCGGTAAAAGAAGATACGGATGACCGTATTACAACTTTTATCAGTAAATACAGTGCACTTTCCAGTAAACTGAAAGTTGAGTGGATCGATCCGGTCCTGCATCCGTCTGCACTGACAGAGAATGATGCAACAGAAAATACAATCCAGATTTCCTGTGAAGCAACCGGTAAATCGACAACGGTTTCATTTACAGATATTCTTGTTCCGGATTATTCTGCGTATTATACAGGTGGAAGCAGCAGTTACTCTGAGTTTGACGGAGAAGGACAGCTCAGCAGTGCGGTCAATTATGTAACCAGTGATGTGGAGAAGAAAATCTATCAGGTGACAGGCCATGGGGAAGATTCTCTTTCAACAACAATCACGGAACTGATGTCTAAAAATAATTATACACTCGAAGAACTGAATCTTCTGATGCAGGATGCGATTCCGGATGACTGTGATCTTCTGATCATGGATGCACCGTCAAAAGATCTGTCTGAGGATGAGGTAAAGCTTTTGACAAATTATCTGACATCCGGCGGAAAACTGATGTGTCTGCTGGGAGATACAAGTCTGACGGATCTTCCGAATCTGGCAGGACTTCTGAAGACTTACGGAATTGAAGGCGTGGACGGTTATATTGCAGATCCTGCAAGATGTTATCAAAATCAGCCGTACTATATCTTCCCTGAACTGAATGTATCCGGTGATCTTGCGACAGGAATCAGTTCTCAGATGGTTCTTCTGATGAATGCCCATGGACTCACAGTGACAGATCCGGAGCGTGATACGATCACAACCAGCTCCTTTATGTCTACTTCTGAGAATGGATATGCAGTAACTGAAACAGATCAGCAGCAGGGTACTTATGATCTGGGAGTAGTGGCAACAGAAACGATTAAAACAGAAGATGATTCAGAGGATGCGGCATCTGATACAGATGTCTCAGATGAGAGTACAGACGATACAGACAGTACATCAGATTCTTCGGATGCTGAGAGTCTTGAGAGCCGTCTGACAGTTATTTCGGCTTCCAGTCTGATTGACCAGCAGATTACAGATGCATTTACACAGCTTGAAAATACAACCGTATTCATGAATGCGGTAACTGCAAACTTTGATGGAGTGAAGAACCTTTCAATCGAAGCAAAGAGTCTTGGAACAGAATATAATACGGTTCAGCATGCCGGACTGTTCAGTCTGCTGGTAGTCTTTGGAATCCCGGCAGTAGTTCTGATCGGCGGATTTGCGGTATGGTATCGTAGAAGAAAGGCTTAAAGTCAGAAGGTATCTGAAAAGGATTTATAACTTATATCAGAATCGTTTTTGGGGATGCATGTTACGATTTGTGACATGCATCCTTAAGTATAATAGAAGCCCGGAGAACCTGGGAGAAAGGGAGTAATCTAACAGACGCTGTTCAGATGATTAGATTATATGTGACATGAAATGAAGAAAAAAGGACCATTTATTTTAATTATTGTTCTTGTAATTCTTCTCCTTGCGTATTATGGTCTCAGTGCCAGAAATAAAGCACAGGAAGAGGCAAAAAAAGAGGATGAGATAAAAGTAACAGATCTGGAAGCAGATGATATTACATCAATCAGTTATGATATGGGAAATGGAACGATGTCTTTTGAGAAAGACGGAGATACCTGGTATTACACAGCAGATAAAGATTTTCCGTTGAAGCAGAGTTATGCAGAAGGATTCGCAGAGACGCTGTCTCAGATCAAAGCGGACCGGGAGCTGGAAAATGCGGATGCAATGGCGGATTATGGATTGGACGATCCGACGTATACTGCTGAAGTTACGGATAAAGAAGGAACGACGACAAAGATCAGTTTTGGTAATGCAACCGGAGATGATTATTATGTGACAGTGGGAGATACACAGAAAGTTTACACTGTAGCGGCAAGTGCGCTGGATGATTTCCAGACTTCTCTGGATGATATGGCCCAACTGGATGAATATCCGAGTATCGGAAGCGGCAATCTGAAGAAAGAAGTTATTACTGAGAACGGAAAGACAACGACTTATGATTCAGAGGATGAGGATCAGTCTGAAGATATTGCTGCTGTGGCAGGTGGGCTTGGAGCTGTGACACTTTCCAGTGCGGCAGATTATTCTGTAGAGGATAAAGATCTGGAGAAATACGGACTGGATGATTCTGCAAAGACAACTGTGGAAGTAACTTATACACAGAATGAAAAAGACAAGACGCTGCTGCTTTATATCGGTGGTGAAGATGGCGATGGAAACAAATATGTCATGATGAATGAATCCAGGATTGTTTATCTGATTTCAGATGAAATCTGTAAGAATATACTGAATCAATAATTATAAAATCTGTTTAAATAAAATGTTTGAGTTGCTTTTAAGTAAATTATTCGTTACTGTTTACAGCTATGCTGTGAACAGTAACGTAAACAGTAATACTTGTTAATAATTTTATATTTATTTAATTGACATTGTGTTGGAAACAGAGGAAAATGTATCTCATATTATTTTCAAAGAAAGAAGGATATACATGAAAGAAAAATTTATGCGTTTTATGCAGGGGCGTTATGGTGTGGATCAGTTTTCCAAGGCAATGTTGATTGCCGGATTGGTTGTGATTCTTCTGTCTTCATTTTTTACAAGGACAGGAGCGGGGACACTGTTTTATTTCCTGGGATGGGTTTTGATTATTTACTGCTATTTCAGAATTTTCTCCCGGAATATTTCAAAGCGCTATGCAGAAAATCAGGCATATCTTGCTAAGACATATAAGATCAGAACCTTTTTCCAGAGACAGAAGAACAGTCTGAATCAGAGAAAAGCATATCATATCTATAAATGCCCGGGATGCAGACAGAAGATCAGAATTCCGAGAGGTAAAGGTAAGATTGAGATCCGTTGTCCAAAGTGTGGAACAACGTTTATTAAGAAGAGTTGATGACCGCAGTCTGAGCAGAAATACAAACAGGGCATACGTCTTACAGAGAGTAGTTTCAGGATACGCTCTGGATGACAGGAATGAGTCTGCTGATAAAAGCAGGACAGGAAGGTCCGGCAAAGCAGGAGATACAGGCAGCGCAGGTGGGGAATAAGAAAAGGTGGGGGACATGACAGATCCATATAAAATATTAGAAATCGACAGAAATGCATCAGATGAGGAAGTGAAAAAGGCATATAGGAAACTGAGCAGGAAGTATCATCCGGATGCGAATATCAATAATCCGAATAAGGATGAAGCGGAAGCAAAGTTTAAAGAAGTACAACAGGCATATCAGCAGATCATGGATGAGAGAGAGCGGGGATACTCTTCATCGGATTCAGCGTATGGCCAGAATGGCGGATATGGGGAATATGGACCGTTCGGTGGATTTGGAGGTTTCGGAAGTTATGGCTATGGAGCTGGAAATGGTCAGAACGGAAGAACAGAGACAGAAGAAGATGTACATCTGCGTGCAGCGGCGAATTATATCCGAAGCGGTCATTATAAAGAGGCGTTGAATGTGTTGGATGGAATAAGAGAGCACAGTGCCTTGTGGTATTTCTACAGTGCATCGGCGAACTCAGGGCTTGGGAATAATGTGACAGCACTGGAACATGCAAAAGAGGCGGTGCGTCTGGATCCGCAGAATCTTCAGTATCAGATGCTCCTGCAGAGACTGGAAAGCGGCGGAACCTGGTATTAGAACCGTCAGACGATGTATGGATATCCGGGAACATTTGACAGCAGCTGGTGCGTGAAGCTGTGCGTTGCGAATATTCTGTGTAATCTCTGCTGCGGTGGAGGAGGTCTCTGCTGTGGCGGTTATGGAGGTGGTTACGGTGGCGGTTTTACCGGAGGAACACCATTGTAAAATATGTAACAAAATGTAATAATTGTTAACGAATGGGCCTATCTTTCTTAAAATTTGTATTCTATAATGAATTTATTAGAGTATGTCATAAATAACTGGCTCATTTACACGTCAAGGGTATGAGGCAGTTATTTTAAAACATGACAGGATTGCAATACAAATGAGGAGTGGAGAGATGGACAAAGGTAGAAAGGGGCGTTATAACCGTTATGCAGTAATTCTCTGTGGCCTGGTGTTTTTTGCATTTGCCGGAACGATTTTCTGTATGGTGGCAAATGGAAGAGAAGCGGCCCGGGAAGCCAGAAAGATCGAAGCACAGAAAGAAGCGGCAGCGAAGAAGAAGCAGGCGGAAGAGGACGCACAGAAGCAGGCAGAAGAGGCGGAAAAACAGCGTGCCGCATCAATGTCGCTCCAGCCGGGAACGGAAGTTGGTACAACGGAAGAAGGCAAAGAGAAGATCGTATATCTTACATTTGATGATGGTCCATCGGACAATACACAGGAAGTGATGGACATTCTGGATCAGTATGATGCAAAAGCAACCTTCTTTATTACGGCACAGCAGAAAGACTATTTCCCGCTGATCAAGAAGGCATATGATGCAGGTCATACGATTGGACTGCACAGTTACACACACAATTACGATACAGTCTATGCATCTGTAGATTCCTATTTTAAAGATCTGGAAAAGATCGGGGAAGTTGCGAAAGAACAGTTAGGATTTGTTCCATGTTTTATCCGGTTCCCGGGAGGAGCATCCAATACGATTTCCAGAAAATACTGTACGGGAATTATGACTACCCTGACACAGCAGGTGTTGGAAAAGGGATATCAGTACTATGACTGGAATGTAAGCAGTGGTGATGGCGGAGTAGCCACAACACAGGAAATTATTGAGCAGTCGGAGACGGATGAATACACACAGGTTATGCTGCTGTTTCATGATGCGGCGACAAAAGATACAACTGTGGAAGCATTGCCGACCATTCTGGAATATTACAAAAATCTGGGATATTCTTTTAAAGCGATTGACAGAGACAGTCTGGTAGTGCATCATGGAGTAAATAATTAAAAACGGTAATTGGATTTGTGGTATTATTAAATATGGAATTACAATCAGCCGGATAGTTTGCGGAAAAGTAACTATCCGGTTGTTTTCAATAAAAGTAAAAGAAAGAGGGAGTTCGGTTTAATGAGTGTGAATTCTGAGAAAAGATCAGAAAGATATATGAATGTGGGATTGTTGGCTCATGTAGATGCAGGAAAGACAACTCTGTCAG
>OLNW01003156.1_pt1 | contig 13052 bp, 15 predicted proteins | sample 1672121 | NCBI WGS metagenome assembly OLNW01 (sample SAMEA3136648, study PRJEB25190) | human gut metagenome
AAGACTTGCGATAAAATATGTTCTGTGAGACGGTGGTCCTCTTGTCACGGGAAACAAATCCACTGACGGTTGAGGTTAGAATGGAAGTGGAAACCGGCGAGGTCAAGGAGCATCCGACCTATAAGCGTATTCAGGAGTATGTGCAGGAGAAGTACGGCTTCAAAGTCCATACGGCATATATTGCCGAGGTCAAGCGTATGGTCGGACTGGATATGCACAAAGCGCCGAACGAGTGGAGCAGAGAAAACATGAGTATCATCCCTGCCCGCCTGAGAAGGTCGAGGCGATCAAGGATGCGCTGCGGCACTTTGGTTTAATTGCTGAGTGAATTGACTATGAGGCAGTAAAAACGCCGTGCTAAAATCGGGCGTAGTAAAAACAGCAAATTTCTTTCTTCTTGCGCAAAAAAATATATTAGAAAGCAAAGCACGATAGAGTGTACGCGGTATGCTTCTGTGCGTAGGATTTTGCGGAACAGTACATTTTCACGCTAAGCAGCAAAATGCGAAAGAGCTATCTGCAAACAGCACATTGCTTCACCCGCTGAAAATCGCTGTAATCAGAAAAAGCCCAGCACCACGCCATTAAAGTGGTGCTGGGCTTCTTTTATGTTGCGTTTCGGGGTTTTTTTGAGGATAAAACCGCCTGTGCGCTGTTTACTTTTCTTTGTCATATTGACACGCTGCCCTCTGCTCATCACGGCAACTGTACGTTTTCGGGATAGAAAATGGACACTTTTCTTTGTATAGGGAGAAAGCCGGAGAGGAAAAAAGGGTGAGCGCAGGTTGCGGTTTTCCACGGTTTCCATAGCCGCAGCGAAGGAGAAAAGGGAGAGGTGGGTTTCATAACACTCTGTCGTTCTATTCTCCAATCAGTACGTTACAGAGATATCCGTATGCAGAAGTGTTAGATGAACGCTGCAACCAACCATAGAATCCTGGAAGCAGTGTTCTGTCTGGCGCTTATGTCATGGGGATGACCTCGAATTCCTGATTCAGTAAGTCAAAAAAATACAGTGTTCCGGTTCTGACGGGGCGGTCGGTGAGAAATTTTACGCACAGGGAAACCTGCATAGAGGCGCACAGGGCGGGAGTGAAGCTCAGAACGCTCTTATTTTTGAGTGCAGCCCCGTCGGGGTACAGTAAGTCTATCAAATGATCGCCGGGGCAGGAGATTGCGGCCTGGGCGACCCAGCCGTTGACGGCACCGTAGATCAGGGGAATTCCAGCACGTTCACAGGCATTCGCGAGGATTTGCCGTGACTGGATATTGTCCAGACCGTCCAGAACCGCATCACAGTCTGTAAGAAGGGCGGCTGCGTTTTCTTCCGTAAGAAATTCCCCCACGGCATGAACCGCAACATCGGGATTCACACGCCGGACTCTTTCCGCGGCGGTCTGTGCTTTCCCAACGCCCAGCAAGGAAACTTCGGACAACAGCTGACGGTTCAGATTGGAGGGCTCAAATGCATCACCGTCCACCACCCGCAGAGAGCCTATGCCAATGCGGGCAAGCATATCGATGAGATGCCCGCCCAGACCGCCGCAGCCAACCACCAGAACACGTTTGCGCCGAAGCAGCTCGCATTCCGCTTCGCTCAGGGCGGGGACATTGCGCGCATATCTGGGATCCATCGTTCAGCCACCTCCCACCGGGGGAAACAGAGCCACGATGTCCCCGTCCTTCACTTCCGATTCCGGCTTGTGATGAAAACCGTTGATGAGCAGAATAGACACTTCTTCTTGGGGAATGTTCATCCGGTCAAGGATATCCCCAGCACAGGCGATACCCTCCGGCGATAGCAGCGTGACTTTATCCCTGCCTTGGCGCAAGGTTGCAAAAACGCGAACTTCAATCATGAAAATTCTCCTTTGCAAAAGAAATCGGGGAGGGGACTTGACCCCTCCCCATTAATTATATTGTATCACTTGCCAACACACTCGTCCAGACCCAGTTTCTTCAGGGTTTCATCGGTGGGGAATGCGTTGACCCAGCCACGAGCTTCGTAGTATTCGGGTAGAGTCAGAGGCAGCTTGGAGGTCATACCGGTGGATGGGCCGTTTACAACGGGCTCTTCCAGCAGCCGCTTGGGCAGACGATCGTCCTCAGGCTTCATACCGGCAGCCTTGTTGAACATTCTCTCGATGTTGTAGATACGGTCGCCAATCTCCAGAACCTGTTCGATGGTCCAGTTGGTGCCGGTGGCGGCGTTCAGCAGGTCGGTGTACTCCTTGGCGCCCATGGCGAAGGAGGTAAACAGACAGTGACCCATGGAGTCGATGACAGCTGTCAGATCCTGGAAGGTCTTGACCCAAGCTGCCTTTTCGTTGGTAACGGTACGATCCAGCTGCTGGGGCAGACCCAGAACTTCGGGAGAGATCATGTAGCCCCGGACATGGCAGCCGCCACGGTTAGAGGTGGCGTAGGTAATGCCGATGCCCTGAATGGCACGGGCGTCGTAAGCGGGCATTTCCTGCTTCTTAACGCTCATGGAGTATTCGGGATGGCCATAGTGCTCACACAGGCGGGCGGAGCCGGAGCTCATCAGCCAGTCAAGCTCGGTTTCAGGATTGCCCATACGCTTGGTCCACTCCACCAATGCCCTGGTGGAACCCCATTCCAGAGGTACACCGGCGCACTCTTCCTCCTTGATGTAGCCTCTCTGGTACAGCTCCATGGCAGCGGCGATAGTGCAGGGGACGGAAATAGCATCCAGACCATACTCGTTGCAGAGCATATTGCACTCATCGATGACGTTCAGATCATTGTTGCCGCAGTTGCCGCCATAGGCCCACAGGGGTTCGTATTCAGGACCGCCGACGACCTTGCCATTGACATTGACCACGCGGCCGCAGGCGATGGGGCAGCGATGGCAGGCACCAGGCTTGACCAGGTATTTCTCAGCCAGAGTTTCGCCGGAGATATCGTCACCCTTGTCGTAATAGCTTTCCTGCCAGTTCTTGGTGGGGAAAGCACCGATGTTGTTGACAATGTTCACGAGAACAGCGGTACCCAGTTGCCGCAGGCCGGAACCGGTAACGGGGTTGGCCTTCAGAACATCCATAGCGTTTTTGGCTGCCACCTTCAGGGCATCCAGGTCTGCAATGTTGTCCAGTTTTTTGCGGGTTGCCTTGACCACGATGGCTTTCAGCTTCTTGCTGCCCATGACAGCACCGACACCGGAACGACCGGCGGCACGGTCCTTATCGTTCATAATGGCGGCAAGCAGCACCTTCTTCTCACCGGCGGGGCCGATGTTCAGAACGGAAACGTCAGCACCGTGCTTTGCCTTGAGCTGCTCGTCAATGGCTTCGCTCATGACACCTACATATTCCCGGGCATCCAGCAGCTCAATCTTATCGTCGTCAATGTTGATGTAGGTCCAGTCGGGAGCTTCACCTTCCACAATGATGGCATCCCAACCGGCGTACTTCAGCTTGGCACCCCAGATACCGCCGGAGTTGGAGCAGGCAATCATGCCGGTAAGGGGGGACTTTGTGCAGACCATGTAGCGGCCTGTGGAAGGGGCGGCAGCGCCGGTCATAGGACCGGTGATGTAGATCAGCTTGTTTTCCGGGGACAGGGGATCGACGGTGGCAATGCCCTCGTCATAGAGCATCTTGGTGCCAAGACCACGGCCGCCAATGAACTTGTGGGCAAGTTCCAGATCCAGAGGTTCCACTTTGATCTTGCCGGTGGTCAGATTGATGCGGGCAATTTTTTCGTAGTATGCGCCAGCCATATGCAATACCTCCATAAAAATTTGAAATTGAGCTTACAATTTGTATATGTTTATTATAGTGGAAATAACAGGAGTATCAAGAGCGGATGTGCATTTTTGTGTGAAACCGCATGAAACTGTATCATTTTATGCGAAGAGATTTTAGTACTTCGACGAGATGCCGTACAAAATGGCGTGAAATCGACCAAAATACTTGAAATATTGCGCCAAACACTTGTGCAATTTGGAAAGAAGAAGTATAATCAATAGAAAACGATTGCAAGGAGGCGGCAGTATGGCGCAGAATCAGTCCCTGTCTACCCAGGAGGTTGCAGACATTCTCCATGTCAGCAAGTCCACCATTTATGACCTGATTCGCAAGGGAGAAATCCATTCCTATAAAATCGGGCGAAAGGTTCGTTTTACGCAGGAGGATGTGGATGCCTATATTGCCCGCTCCCGGCATGAGCATTCCACTGCCCCGGTGCAGCGCATTGATACCCATTCCACGTTGCTGACACCTGCTGAGGAAAAGGCACTGGAGATGATCATCTCCGGGCAGGATGTTGTGCTGGATATTTTGGCAAATTATCTTCATCAGGAGGATATCAACGCCGGTCGTACATATCTGTCTAGCTTTGAAGGTCTGCTGGCACTGTATCAGGGAAAGGTGGACGCTGCGGCCTGCCATCTGTATGATGGAAAAGAGTGCAATGCCTCCTTTGTGCGAAGCCTGATGCCCGGGGTGTCCGCAGTGCTGGTGAACCTGTCCTACCGCACCCAGGGCTTTTATGTTCGCAAAAGCAATCCCAAGCACATAACTGGGTGGGAGGATCTGCGCCGGGCTGACATCTCCATCCTCAACCGCCGGGTTGGTTCCTCATCCAGGATCCTGCTGGATACCCAGCTAAAAAAACTGGAAATCCCCTCCGGACAGCTAAAGGGCTACGACAAGATTATGAGTTCTCACCTTACGATGGCATCTGCCATTGCCGCAGGGGATGCGGATCTTGCCATTGGCACGGAGCGGATAACGCATCAGCTGGAGGGGCTTGACTTCATCCCACTGCTGGAGGAACGGTTCGATCTTGTTTTGCAGAAGGAATCGCTGGAAAATCCGGCTGTAGTCAAAATGCTTGCAATCCTGTCCTCACCTGTGTTCCGCAGGGAGGTGACCCACTTCTCCGGCAATGACTACCGGGACCTGGGTAAGATTATTATGGAGGTCTAGTATGCTGTATGTAAAAACGCCGGAAGAAGTTCTTGCGCTGATAGAATCGGAGTTTTCCCCGCTTGAACAGGCAGAATTTGTAGCTCTGTCTGAGGCTGTGGGCAGAGTTCTGGCGGAGGATATTGCGGCGCGGGAATATGTGCCGGATTTTGACCGCTCCACAGTGGATGGCTTTGCGGTTCGCGCCAGTGACACCTTCGGCTGCAGCGATGCCATCCCGGCGATCCTGCCCCTGCAGGCCACGGTGCTGATGGGCGAAGGCGCCGACTATCTGCTGAATGAGGGGGAATGTGTAGCCGTTCCCACCGGCGGCGCAGTGCCCAGGGGTACTGACGGTGTGGTGATGGTGGAATACACGGAGGACTACGGCGACGGCACCATCGGTGTTGCCAAACCTGCGGCGCCGGGCATGAATCTGATTTTCCGGGGGGATGATGTGTATCCCGGAAAGGTGATTCTGCACAAAGGCCGCTCCCTGTCTTCTGCCGACATTGGTGCGCTGGCTGCCATTGGCCGGGTGCAGGTGCCGGTGGTGAAAAAAGTGACTGTGGGCGTCATTTCTACCGGTGACGAGCTGGTTCCTCCGGAGGCGCAGCCCGGCCCCGGACAGGTGCGGGACGTGAACAGTCCCATGCTGGAGGCAATGCTCTCCACATTTGGGTGCCATGTTGTCAACTATGGGATTGTGGTGGATGATGAGGCACTGCTTTCTCAAAAGGTCAATCAGGCCATTGCGGAATGTGATGCCGTGCTGCTGTCCGGAGGCAGCAGTGTCGGAGTGAAGGATGCCGCCTGCCGCATCATTGAATCCGCAGGCCAGCTTCTGCTTCACGGCATTGCCATTAAGCCCGGAAAACCAACCATTCTGGGAAAAGCCGGGAAAAAGCCCATTGTGGGTCTGCCCGGGCATCCGGTGGCTGCCTACTTTATCACAAAACTTTTTGTACAGCCCCTGCTGGGACGGCTGATGGATCGGGACATGACTGCCTATACCGTTACTGCCAGGGTTACAGAGAGCATTAGTGCCAACCATGGCAGAGCCCAGTATCACTGCTGCCGGCTGACAGGAACAGGCGGCGAGCTTTATGCCCAACCCATTCGGGGAAAATCCGGCCTTATCACCACTCTGGCAGGGACCGACGGCTATTTCTGCATCAGTCGGGATTGTGAAGGCTTACCCCAGGGAGCGGAAATTCAGGTAACGATTACTTCAGGAGTGTAATTTTATGGGATTTGAATATTTGACCAATGTGCCGCTTGCGCAGGCACGGAAGGAATATCTGGAGCGGCTGGTAAGCGGCGGTTTTGGGTCAAAGACAGAAACCATTCCTGTCTTTGAAAGCTGCGGTAGGGTGACGGCAAAGGCAGTCTATGCCCACATCTGCGCCCCGCACTATGCCGCCAGTGCCATGGATGGTGTGGCGGTTTCCGCAAAAGAAACCTTCGGCGCGACGGAAACGACCCCTGTTACTCTAAAGCCGGACCAGTTTCTTGTGCTGGACACCGGCGACCCGATTCCGGAGGACAAAGATGCAGTCATCATGGTGGAGGACATTGTGAAGAATGGAGATGGTTCCATCACCATTCACGCAGCCGCAGCCCCGTGGCAGCATATCCGCCAGATCGGCGAGGATGTATGCGCCGGGGAAATGATTTTGCCCAGCCATATGACCGTTTCCCCGGCTGCCATTGGTGCGATGATTGCCGGCGGTGTGCTGGAAATTGAAGTGATTCGCAAACCTGTGGTGGGCATCATCCCCACAGGGGACGAGATTATCCCGCCCTGTACAGACCCGAAGCCCGGGGATATTCTGGAATTCAATGGCTCCATTTTTTCCGCAATGGTGCGTTCCTGGGGCGCAGAGGCGGTGGTCTATCCCATTGTTCCGGATAAATTTGACCAGATCAAAGAAATGGTTGCCAAAGCGGCAGACGAGTGCGATATGGTAATTCTCAATGCCGGTTCTTCTGCCGGACGGGAGGATTTCTCGGCTCGGGTCATCCGGGAACTGGGTGAGGTGCTGTACCATGGCATCGCCATCAAGCCCGGCAAGCCTGCCATTCTGGGCTGCCGGGGAGAGAAGGTCATTCTTGGAGTGCCCGGTTATCCGGTGTCCGGCATCATCGTCATTGAGCAGTTGCTGAAGCCCCTGATTGACCACTGGCTGAAAGCACCGGCAGTCACTGACACATATGTGAACGCAACCCTTACCCGGCCTGTTGTCAGCGGTCTGAAATATCAGGAGTTTGTCCGTGTTCGCATGGGCTGCGTAGGCGGCAGGCTGATGGCCAGCCCCCTGAGCCGGGGCAGCGGCGTGGTTTCTTCTTTTATGAAGGCCGATGGCATTCTGGAAGTACCCCAGGGACTGGAGGGCTACGAGGCGGGAGAGGAAGTGAGTGTCCGCCTGCTGAGCCCCTTAGAAAAGCTGCACAATACGCTGGTGGTTATCGGCAGCCATGATCCGCTGCTGGACGAGCTGGCAGATATGCTCCATTTGGAGGACTCTGCCTTGTACATCAGCTCCTCCCATGTGGGTTCCATGGGCGGTATAATGGCAATCCGCCGTGGTGAGGCGCACATGGCTGGCTGCCACCTGCTGGATACGGCTGACGGTAGCTATAACAAGGCATTTATTCGTAAGTATTTCCCCAAAGGCGGTGTGAAGCTGGTTTCCTGTGTCGGTCGTCAGCAGGGATTGATGGTGGCAAAGGGCAATCCCCTCCAGATCCGGAAATTCGCGGATATTGCAAAGGATGGCGTGCGTTATGTAAATCGCCAGAAGGGATCCGGCACCCGGATCCTTGCGGACTATTTGTGTATGAGGGAGAATGTGGATACTGCTTCTGTCTACGGCTACGATCGGGAAGAACTGACCCACACTTCTGTTGCTGCCCAGATCGCCAGCGGCAGTGCTGATGTCGGTATGGGCATCTACTCCGCGGCAAAGCTCTATGATCTGGACTTTATCCCCATCTGTATTGAGGAGTATGACCTCATTGTCCCTGACCATGCTTGGGATATCCCTATGGTTCAGGCGCTTTTGCACATCCTGAAGAGCGATGCGTTCCGGGGAAAAATCCTGTCCCTCGGCGGCTATACCGTGGATAACCCCGGACAGATTATCCCCCTATGAAAAGCGTAGATGTTGCGGTTATTGGGGGAGGGATTCTGGGCTGCTTTGCGGCCCGGAATCTGATGCGCTGGAATTTGTCTGTCGTGCTGATTGAAAAGGAATGGGATATCTGTACAGGCATTACCCGGGCAAACTCTGCCATCGTCTATGCGGGATATGACAACAAAACCGGTTCCCGGAAGGCGGAATTGACGGTTCGTGGAAATGCCTCTTTTGATGATTTGTGCCGTGAACTGGAAGTTCCCTTTTCCCGCTGCGGCTCCTTGCTGGTGACCTATGACAAGGAGAGCCTGGCCCAGCTCCGGAGAAAATGGGAGCAGGGTATCCGCAATGGCGTGCCGGGTCTGGAGCTTCTGACCGGGGGAGAGGCAGAGGCAATGGAGCCTATGCTGGCACCGGGTGTGGCAGGCGCGCTCTATGCCCCGACCACCGGAACGGTGAACCCCTGGCAATTGGGCATTGCCGCCTTTGAAAACGCTGCTGCCAATGGGATGGAACCCATGCTGGGAACCACTGTGGTGGGAATCCGGAAAACCAAGTTTGGCTATCTGGTGGAAACAGATCGCAGCGAACTGCGCTGCAGGGCTGTCATCAACTGTGCAGGACTTTCCGCGGATCGGATACAGGAGCTGTGCTTTCCCTCCGACACGCATCTTCTGATAGATGGAGCAGAATACCTGGTCCTGGACAAACAGGCGCGGAAGCCGAAGCGGGTCATCTTTCAGCAGGCACAGTCCTGCGGAAAAGGCATCACCGCTATCCCGTGTGTGGAAGGGAATCTGCTGCTCAGCGGGGTACGCAAGCCCGTTGGAGAACCCTTTGCCACAACAAAAGAGGGAATATCGGAGTTGAAGACAAGTGCGGTATCGCTGTTTCCGAATCTGAATATGCAGCAGGTAATCCGCTCATTCGCCGCCGCACGGCCAAATCCTCAGCGGGATGACGGCGAGAGCATTCACGATTTCTCCATTGCGTACCCGGCTCCTGGATTTTTCAGTCTGATCGGAATCAAAACCCCGGGGCTGACCTGTGCCAACGAACTGGGCAGGTACCTTACGGAGAAAACGGCGGCGTTTCTGGATGCACACCCGAATCCACGCTTCACGCCCCACAGGCAGGCCATTGCCAAAACAAATGACCCCGAAATCATTTGCCTGTGCGAAGGCATCAGCCGCGGAGAGATTCTGGAAGCAATCCGAAGGGGAGCTTCCGCGGTGGATGGGGTCAAGCGGAGAGTGGGAAGCGGTATGGGCGTCTGCCAGGGCAGCCGATGCAGCTTTGCCATCGAGCAGATACTCCGGGAGGTCAGGCATGGGGCACTTTGATATCCTGATTATCGGCGGTGGTGCAGCGGGAATTGCTGCAGCCAGAGCCGCAGCGGATGCCGGATGCAAAAGCATTGCGCTGGTGGAGAGAAAACAAAAGCTGGGCGGCATTCTCCTGCAATGCAGCCATCCCGGTTTTGGCGCCGGACTTACCGGAGGGGAATACGCCGCTGCGCTTGTGCAGGATTTCCCGGAAACGGTTACTCTGTTTTTTGGGACAACGGTGCTTTCGGTAGAACCTAATAAAACGGCGCATCTGTCCGGTGACCGGCAGATCTCGTTTTCTCAGCTGATTCTGGCAACGGGCAGCCGGGAGATTCCACTGGGGGCGCTGCCGATTGCGGGAACCCGTCCAAAGGGTGTCTATACAGCCGGTCAGATGCAGGAGATGATGAACCTCCATGGCTTTGTTCCCCAAGGTCCGGTGGTCATTTTGGGCAGTGGTGACATTGGCCTTATCATGGCATCCCAGATTGCGGCAATGGGGATTTCTGTTACTCTGGTGGAGCAGAAGGAAAACTGCGGCGGCTTGGTGAGAAACCGGCGCTGCCTGAAAGATAATTCCATCCGCCTTATTTGCAGCCAGACCATTGACGCCGTTGAGGGCTCTCCCGCACTCACAGGCTGCTGCCTGTCCGGCGGAGAGAAGATAGCCTGCAGAACGCTTCTGATTGCCGCGGGACTTGTCCCGGAGCGTGGGCTGCTGGCGGAATTGGGAATGCCGTCCTGGCTTCAGATGTGCGGCAACTGCAACACGGTGTACCCCATGGCAGAGGGCGTGACAGCCGACGGAAGAAAAGCGGGCATTGCCGCATTTCAAAAGATACGAGGTAAACTATGATTGATACATTTGGACGCAGCATCACCTATTTGCGTGTTTCTGTGACGGAATTGTGCAATCTTCGCTGCCGGTACTGTATGCCGGAGGATGGTGTCTGCAAGAAAGAGCATGCCGACATGCTCACGGAAGATGAGCTTATTCAGGCCGTGGAAGCAGCCGCGGCTCTGGGCATTACCAAGTTGCGCATTACAGGTGGAGAACCACTTGTTAAAAAGAATATCGTGTCTATCTGCCGCAGAGCATCCAGAGTTCTTGGAATTCGGGAGGTCTGCCTGACAACAAATGGCATCCTGCTCCCGGAGTTGGCAAGGCCCCTCAAGGAGGCGGGGGTCAGCCGGTTAAACCTGAGCCTGGATACCCTGGATCCTCAGAAGTATGCCTACATTACCCGCAGCGGCAGTCTGGATGACTTCTGGAAGGGGTTTCATGCGGCCTTGGATGCTGACTTTCAGAAGATCAAACTCAATGCCGTGCTCATTGGCGGATTTAACGATGATGAGATCCTTCCGCTGGCGGAGCTTACCCGGAAGTATCCTGTGGATGTGCGTTTTATTGAAATGATGCCCATGTGCGACAGCTCCGGCTTTGGCCCGGAAGCGTATATTCCATTTACAAGGGTTTTGAAGGCTCTGCCGGAGGCGGTACCGGCTGCCAAAGATGGCGGTGTTGCCAAACTCTTCCACCTGCCTGGCGCACTGGGCAATATTGGCCTTATCAGCCCGATGAGCGCCCATTTTTGCGGGGAGTGCAACCGCATCCGACTGACTGCAGACGGAAAAGTGAAGCCCTGTCTGCATTCCAATGCGGAGTATCCCCTGAAAGGGCTGGATTTCGATGGCATGAAAGCACAGCTGGAAGCAGCGATTTTGGGAAAACCCCAATGGCATGGGGATCTGGATGTTGCGCACAAATCGGGCGCCGGTCGGAATATGAATCAAATCGGAGGTTGAGTATGGCAGACTTTACCCATTTTAATGACCAGGGACGGGCCAAAATGGTAGATGTGGGGGGAAAGCCCATTTCTCAGCGCGTGGCCGTTGCGGCAGGCCGGGTGTTGGTGAATGAACACACATTCGCGCTCATTCAAAGCGGCGGCATGAAAAAAGGAGATGTGCTGACCGTTGCCCAGATTGCGGGGGTCATGGGTGCCAAGCGCACACCGGATATCATTCCCATGTGTCACCCCATTTTGATGGATGGCATCAACCTGGAGCTTTCTCTGGATGAGCACAGATCCAGCGTAGAAATCAAGGCCACCGTTTCCTGTGACGGAAGAACCGGCGTGGAAATGGAGGCACTTACCGCTGTCAGCACCGCCGCTCTGACAGTGTACGATATGTGCAAAGCGGTGCAAAAGGATATGACGATCACGGACATCCGCCTGCTTTCCAAAACCGGCGGAATCCACGGCGATTACAAACGGGAGGACGAATCATGGCGTATACAGCAGCAGTGATTACCATCAGCGATAAGGGATATCGGGGCGAGCGGGAGGACACCAGCGGCCCCAACCTGGTGAAGATTCTGACGGAGAAGGGGTTCGACGTGACCTATACCGCCATCGTTCCCGATGAGGCGGAGATGATCCAATCGGAGCTTTTGAAGTGTGCAGATGAAAAGAAGATTGCCCTGGTGCTCACCACCGGCGGCACCGGCTTCTCACCCCGGGATATTACCCCGGAAGCCGCTATGGAGGTAATCCAGCGTCCGACTCCCGGTATCCCGGAGGCTATGCGGGCAGAATCCATGAAGATCACACCCAAAGGCTGCCTGAGCCGCAGTGTTGCGGGCATTCGGGCACGCACCCTGATCATTACCCTGCCAGGTAGTCAAAAGGCATCGGCAGAGAATATTCTGGCGGTCATCGACCCGGTGGCCCATGGCCTGGATATGCTCTACAGCGAGGGCAGTGCGGACTGTGCAAAATGAAAGGAAATCCCATTTCCGAGCAGGAAATGGGATTTTTTATACATCGAAACGGTTACATGAAATTCCGCACATTTTTCCGGATTTCTCGCATCAGTAAAGCTCTATTTCCGTGACACACTCGTTTTTGATGCGACCCACCAGATATTGCAGAGCATCCACCACATGGGGGCGGATATCGCCGCCGATGAGCACATACATGATGTCGTCACCAACGCTCAGTTCCCCTTCGTTCAGCCAGACCTTGATGTAGAAAATACCGTCCAACTTATAGGTTTCTGCGATGATGGCATCCACAGCTTCCTGATTGTAGGAAAACTGCATCCCCACAACGGGCCTGGTATCGGCGGCACCCTGGCGTACTTTTGCCTTGGCACTTTCCCGGACAATGCCGTTATGGGTCAGATACATGCCAATCTTAGGGGCGCTTTCGTGGGCCTTGGCCTCTTTCAGCCAGGAATCCATGGAAGGACTTGTTTTCTTGCTCATATTATAAACCTCCAATTCTTATCCGCCTGCGGATAGAAATCGTAATTGAAACTGCCTGTAAATCAGAAGCGCGGAATCATCTGAACCTTCAAAGATGACTCTGGTCTGAGGCAGTGCCAAACCGGCGATCCTGCGGGGTGGGAGGACGGTCACGGTAATCCGGCAATCACGGAACCGGTAACCATCCGCAGTGGCATGAATCTCCCTATGATGAAGGAAAAAGGTTTCTATACGCTCTGGTTCCAAAGCCCACACTTCTTCTTTGAACATGCGATCCCCTCCTGTTTCATCTTATCATACTATGGAGAATAGTGAAAGAGCTGTTTTGAATCATTTCATATAATTTCGTATCATTTTGCACAGCCTCTGAAAAGGGCGGCTTGTA
>OLNW01003167.1_pt1 | contig 13004 bp, 10 predicted proteins | sample 1672121 | NCBI WGS metagenome assembly OLNW01 (sample SAMEA3136648, study PRJEB25190) | human gut metagenome
AATTGCCAACTTAAAAAGCAGTTTTCCAACGGGCTGCGTACCTAAAAAATCCTTGTTATTTTCCACTGTAAATCTCTCCTAACTGTTCGTATATTCCTTGATATTTCTGTTTACCTGCTCTGTAAACTGTTGCAGCTTTTCCATTTCTTCCTTTGAAAATCCTGCAAATACTATTTCACAAAATTTGTTCTGTGCCGCACGCCCGGCTGCAATTATGTCCCTTGCTTTATCCGACACACTTAAGTGAATGGTTCTGTGATTTCCTCCCTTATGTTCCCCTAAAATCAATCCTCGCTCCTGTAAAGAGCGAATTGAAACAGATACATGGGATTTAGCAAGATGACGATATCTAACAATTTGAGTAGCTGTATCATACTGTGGATTATTTGCTAAAAACATAAGAACTGTAAACTCCATATAGGTCAATCTGCATTTTTCATAGACAGGAGAGATCATATTTTTATACATTTCTTCGACATCAACACAATGTGCAAAATAATTTATCACAAACACACCTTCTTTCATTTTGAACTGTTCGTTTTTGAACTATAATAATATACTCCGCTTTCATTTTTTTGTCAAGACAAATGGTTTTTAACAGTTATAATCGGAAGTTCCACTCCAATGGTAAATGCAATCTTTCCTTCAGGTAAGGTTAGGGCATACCAATATTCAAACCACACTACAGACTTACGTGCATGATACTGAAAAGATGGCAGAACAATCTATTGATCTCTTTGAGCAGATCACCAATGTAAAAACATCATAAATAAAAAATTGGGAGTGAATCCGCTGACTGTTCAACGTGTTCACTCCCTTTTCTTTGTTCAGTGATAATTTTTAAAATTACGGTGGCAAATGGGTGGCAAATAGACTGAACTCCACTCGTAAAAGCCTGTAAAACCGCCTATTTCCGTGATAATAAGCACACAGTCTCCACATGCACCGTATGCGGAAACTGATCCACAGGTGTCACATCCTTAAGCTCATACCCATTCGCTCTTAAGAACTTCACATCCCGCGCAAGCGTTGCACTGTCGCAGCTCACATACACGACTTTCTCCGGCTGCATATCCACGATCGTCTGAAGCAGGGATTCCTCACAGCCCTTTCTCGGCGGATCGACCACGATCACATCTGCGTGCGCCGCCTCTCCGTTATGTGTCTTTTCATATTCTTTATAATATTCTGGCAGAACTTCTTCTGCCTTGCCTACATAGAATTCCGCATTCGTAATGTCATTAATCTTTGCATTATTCTTCGCATCGTCAATGGCCTGCGGTACGATCTCCACTCCATATACCTGCTTTGCTTTCTTTGCAAGGAACAGGGAAATGGTTCCGATTCCGCAGTACAGATCCCATACCGTCTCATCATTACCGGTCAGTCCTGCATAGTCTAATGCCAGTCCATATAACTTCTCTGTCTGGACCGGATTCACCTGGTAGAATGACAGCGGAGATATCTGGTACTTGATCTCGCCAATATAGTCTGTGATGAACTCCTGTCCCCACAGAAGGCGGATCGTATCACCCATGATCACATTAGTCTTCGCTGTATTCGTGCTGAGTGTGATGCTTGTCATACCCGGAATCTGACGGAGACGTCCTACCAGATCGTGGCAGTGCGGAATGGTCTTTCCATTGATGACCAGACATACCATGATCTCATCTGTCTTGAATCCGTAACGGAGCAGTACATGTCGTACCAGTCCTTTATGCTTCACTTCATCGTATGCCGGAATTTTGAATTCTTCCATGAAATCTAGGATACAGTTCAGGATTTCTTCATTCACTTCCACGCCGAGTGCACAATCTGTATTCTCGATAATGCTGTGTGTTCTTCCGGCATAGAATCCGGCGATCACTCTGCCGTCTTTGTCCGTTCCGACCGGGAACTGCGCCTTATTCCGGTAGCGGAACGGCTGCATTCCTTCTCCGTCCATGCCGACAGCCGGGTGCATGATCTGATCCAGAAGTTCCGCCGGAACTTCTCCGATCCGCTCCAGATTGCCGCGTACCTTTGCTTCTTTAAATGCAAGCTGTGCCGGATACTTCATCTCCTGAATCTGACAGCCGCCGCATTTTCTTGCCATCGGACAGACCGGCTCTTCCACACGGTCCTTTGATGGAGTCAGGACATTCATCAGGCGGGCATAGCCGTAATTCTTCTTGGCTTTCATTACTTTCGCCTCTACAACATCCCCGATGATGGCATCTTTGATAAACAGCGTGTATCCATCCACTTTACCGATGCCTTCTCCTCCGACTCCGATATCTTCTATTTTTACCTTTACAATTTCATTCTTCTGCATCATTAGATAACTGTCTTTCTGATATTTGATTCAAACAGGCGGTTATATCCCAGCCAGTCATTTCCCTTTTTGTCTTTGAATAACTCTGTCAGTGTCTGCATCTTCGCATCCGCATTGTCTGCAAGATTCAGTGCCATTGCCTCGGCAAGTGCCGGTTTCTTCGGTGAACCGTATTCCAGTTCTCCGTGATGCGCAACGATACAGTGTTTTAATTCATTCGCAAGTTTCTCCGGGAAGTCCGGAATATTGCGGACTGCATCTCCGATCATCTCCACACCGATTACAATATGTCCCAGAAGCTGTCCTTCATCTGTGTAATCATTTTCCGGGAAGGAAGATAATTCCTTCGTCTTTCCGATATCGTGGCAGATCGCTGCTGTGAAAAGCAAGTCCTTATTCAGGATCGGATATGCTCCCACCATATAGTCACAGAACTTCACAACACTTAATGTATGTTCCAGAAGTCCTCCGGCGAATCCATGATGAACCGTCTTTGCAGCGGAATGTCCCTTGAAATTACGAATAAATGTCTCGTCTTTTACAAAATAATACTCCAGCACCTGTCTCAGATACTGGTTCTCTACTTTCTTAATATATCCAAGCAGTTCCTCATACATGCCATCTGTACTCTTCTCCGTTGTCGGCATATAATCGGCGGCGATATATTCACCCTCCTGTGCTTTACGGATCTGCTTAATGTTAAGCTGCAGATTGTTATTATAGCTGATGATTTCACCATATACTTCAATAAAATCCATCTCATCATAATCTGCGATTCCGCCGGAATTCGGATCCCATACTTTCCCGTCAAGTGTCCCGGTCTTATCCTGAAGGATCAGATTATCATATGGTCTTCCGTTTCTGGTCTCCGCAGAACGCTTTCCTTTGCACAAATATACATTTCTGATTGTTTCTCCTTCGTGAAGGGTGTTGATATATCTCATCTTATTTCCTCTTTCTATATTCTATATTAATATTATTCTATATTTTACAACGATCGAAACATCTCCCCGGAAGCATCCGGCAAGCCTACTCCTTGCTTCCGACTGTCACGTCAAATGAAATATCCACATAACCGCCGGATCCCTGTCTCTGTCCTTTGAGTCTTATCTTGCTGTCGCTTTTCTGGTCACGCATCACACTCTGATAGACCGCCAGCGACGATATCTTCTTGCCTGCAGCCTCTGTGATTATATCCCCGCTCTGGATTCCTGCTGCCATTGCCGGAGAATCCGGCTCTACTGTCTGGACGTATACTCCATTTGGAATTCCCTGAGCTTCGATTTCTGCCGTCACATCCAGTCCACGAATACCGACATACGGCACCGCCTGTCCGTTAGACAACAATTCAATCTCTGATTTTAAGCCCGAAATTCCATACCCGGTTACCAGCCTTTTACTGCTATTATCAAAAATACTCTGATCAATAATTCCGACTACTTCTCCCGACAAATTAACGATCACACCTGTTCCGTCTTCTGCCGCACCAATATCAGTGCAAAGGAGCTGATAACTTCCGTCATCTGCATCCAGTTCATTTCTGCTGTTCGCAATCGTTCCAAATCCGACCGCTCCTGCATAGCCAAATGGCTTTCCAAGCACTGCCACGGCGTCCCCTTTCTGTACAGAATTGGAACTGCCAAGTTTGGCGGTACTGATCTGCGTCCATGTTGACTGTTCAATGCTGCTTCCCGACACAGCATAGATCGCAAATCCGAGACTTTCATCTTTCTTCTTCACAGATGCCTGTTCTGTATTGCCATCCGAGAATCTAATATGGATCTCTTTTGCATCTTTTAATATAGAAGTCTTTCCGTATACCAGAAGCTCCTGCCCATTATCAGCGATGATCAGTCCGGACACACTGTTTTTATTATCGTAAGACTCGTCTGTCCAGTCCTGCTCTCCGGATACACCTATGATCTCTACCACGGATTTTCCGGCCTCTGTGGCTACGTCGTTCATTGCTTTCTGAAGTTCTCTGTAATTGTCAATATCCAGCGTCTGTTCCGTATTGTTACTGGTATCCGCTTTTTTTTCTTCTGTATTATCTTCTTCTTTCTCTTTCGGTATCACTACCTCTTGTGAATCTCCGGGAAACTTCTTATCAAGCCATGGTTTGAGCGCAGAAAAACTAATGCAGGCACACACACCGAATACCACTCCAAGCCCCGCCATACGAAGCAGGTCTTTACGGCACTTTTTTCCACGGCTGTTCTCGTCTTTGATCGTCTCCTGCATAAATGAATATTCTGATTTTTCTGTTTTTTTCCCAGGTTCTCCCTGCTTATTTTCCAGAGGTTTCTGCTCATCCATCAGCTTTTTCGTCTCCTTTGCAATCCTTTTTATAGTATACCGTATGGAATGGGAATGTTCAATATTTATCCTTTTCTTTATCGTCCAAATAAGGTAGAATAGGTACTGACTACAGCTACTGTATGAACAGTAACATAGAATAAGTTCAGGTGAGAAACATGAATAAAAAAACATTAACTAAATTAGAATATCATAAAATTATTGACATCTTAATAGAACAGGCAACTTCTTTTGGCGGCAAGGAACGCTGCAAGAGATTAAAACCGATGACATCCATCACGGATATCGAAGCCGCACAAGAACAGACTGCCGCCGCATTTACCCGTATCATTAAGAAGGGACGTCCTTCTTTCGGAAGCTGTAATCCGGTCGGGGAATCCTTAAAGCGTCTGGAAGTCGGTGCCGCGCTCGGAAGCGGAGAGCTTTTGCGTATCTGTAAGCTTCTGGAAAATGCAGGGCAGATCAAAGCTTACGGCCGTCACGAGACTGTGGACGATGCAGAAGACTGTCTGGATGCTTTCTTCCAGCAGATCGAGCCACTGACACTGATAAGCACTGAGATCCGCCGATGCATTATTGACGAAGATGAGATCAGTGATGATGCCAGCAGTACATTAAAGCAGATCCGCCGTTCCATGAACCAGATCAATGATAAAGTACATTCTACATTATCTTCTCTGGTCAACGGTTCGCTCCGTACCTATCTGCAGGATGCGATCATCACCATGCGCGGGGACCGCTACTGTATCCCGGTCAAAGCCGAATACAGAAGCCAGGTATCTGGTCTGATCCATGACCAGTCTGCCACAGGTTCTACCCTGTTCATCGAACCGATGTCTGTTGTAAAACTGAATAATGATTTAAAAGAGCTTTACGGCAAAGAGCAGGAAGAGATCCAGGTGATCCTTGCACGCTTAAGCGCCGATGTTGCAGAATATATCGACTCCATCCGCACCGACTACAAAGTCATGACGGAGCTGGATTTCATATTTGCAAGAGGAAATCTCGCAATCAACATGAACGCAAGCAAGCCAATCTTCAATACAGAAGGCCGGATCCATATCCGTGAGGGCCGCCATCCGCTGTTAGATAAGAAGAAAGTCGTTCCGATCACCGTCACACTCGGTGATACCTTCGACCTTCTGATCGTAACCGGACCGAACACCGGCGGTAAGACCGTTTCGTTAAAGACGGTCGGATTATTTACCCTGATGGGTCAGGCAGGACTTCATATTCCTGCGCTGGACCGTTCGGAACTGGCAATTTTTGAAAATGTATATGCCGATATCGGAGATGAGCAGAGTATCGAGCAGAGCCTCAGTACCTTCTCTTCTCATATGACGAATATCGTTTCGTTCTTAAAACATGTAGACGAACATTCTCTGGTACTGTTCGATGAGTTGAATGCAGGAACCGACCCTACCGAAGGTGCTGCTCTTGCGATCGCCATCTTAAGCTATCTGCACCAGAGAGGCATCCGTACCATGGCAACGACACACTACAGCGAACTGAAAGTCTTCGCACTTTCCACACCGGGCGTTGAAAATGCCTGTTGTGAATTCGATGTAGAGACGCTCAGTCCGACTTACCGCCTTCTGATCGGTATTCCGGGAAAGAGTAATGCATTTGCCATCGCAGGAAAACTCGGACTTCCGGATTATATCATCGAAGATGCCAAGACACATCTGACCGAACAGGATGAATCCTTCGAAGACCTGTTAACCGATCTGGAGACAAGTAAACGTACCATCCGAAAAGAGCAGGAAGAGATCGAACACTACAAACGTGAACTGGCACATCTCGAAGAAGAGACCCGTCAGAAACGTGATAAATTAGAAGAACAGCGTGACCGTATCATCCGCGAGGCCAATGAAAAGGCTCATGAGATCCTGGCCGATGCCAAGGAAACAGCCGATGAGACCATGCGTAATTTCCACAAATTCGGCAAAGCCAATATCTCTGTTGCCGAGATGGAAAAGGAACGTGAGCGTCTCCGCAAGAAGATGAACGCGACACAGAATTCCATGAAGACAGATACCAAGAAACCAAAAAAGGCTTACAAACCAAGTGATTTCAAACTTGGAGAATCTGTCAAGGTACTGAGTATGAACCTGACCGGATCTGTCACTTCACTTCCGGATTCCAAGGGAAATGTCACCGTACAGATGGGAATCTTACGTTCCACAGTTAATATTTCCGATCTGGAGATCATCGATGAAGCGCCGGCATATTCATTTGCCAAAAGAACCCGTCAGACCGGTAAAGGCAAAGTCAAGATGGGCAAATCTCTTGCGATCAGTCCTGAGATCAACCTTCTTGGTAAAACAGTCGATGAAGCGATCGCCGAGCTGGATAAATATCTGGACGACGCCTCGCTTGCACACCTCAGTTCTGTAAGAATCGTTCACGGTAAAGGAACCGGAGCTTTAAGAGCCGGTATCCATAAATATCTGAAACGGCAGAAACATGTCAAATCATTCCGCCTTGGCGCATTTGGCGAAGGTGACGCCGGCGTAACGATCGCTGAGCTGAAATAAAAGTTAAAATAAGGGATAGTATAAGGGGAAACTTTAAAGTGAATCAGTATAGATAAATGCATCTATATACGGGAGGAGTATACATCTATGAACAAACAGAAAATACTGATCGTCGATGACGATGAAAATATCGCTGAACTGGTCTCATTATATCTGACAAAAGAATGCTTTGACACTATGATGGTCCACGATGGCGAACGGGCACTGGTTGCCTTTGACACTTACAAACCGAACCTGATTCTTTTAGATCTCATGCTGCCTGGTATCGACGGATATCAGGTCTGTCGCGAGATCCGTACGAGATCTAACACTCCGATCATCATGCTGTCCGCCAAGGGTGAAGTATTCGACAAGGTACTTGGCCTGGAGCTCGGTGCAGATGATTACATTATGAAACCATTTGATGCCAAAGAGCTGGTTGCACGTGTAAAAGCAGTCTTACGCCGCTATCAGGTCGGCTCCAAACCGGAGACTCCTCAGGCAGATAAGGGAAAATGTGTCGAATACCCTGGAATTGAGATCAACCTTACCAATTACTCCGTCATTGTTGACGGCCATACGGTCGAGATGCCGCCAAAGGAACTGGAACTTCTCTATTTCCTCGCATCCTCTCCGAACCAGGTATTCACAAGAGAGCAGTTACTGGATCAGATCTGGGGCTATGAATATATCGGCGATACCCGTACCGTCGATGTGCACATCAAACGTCTCCGCGAGAAGATCAAGGACCACAATGGCTGGAGTCTCAGCACTGTATGGGGAATCGGTTATAAATTTGAAGTAAAATAACAGCAGGTTAATATCATGAAAAGTACATTATATTTAAAATTTATATTTATCTATATTGTGTTCGGATTCTTAAGCCTTTTTACAGCCGCAACACTGACAGAGAACTTGGTCAGTACGCCGATTTTTAACCGCGTAAGTAACAGTATGTACCGGGAAGCTACGATGGTTGCCAACGACTATCTTCCCGGTTATTTTTCCGGCGGATTAACAGAATCTGACGCACAGATGATCTTATCCGGAATAGAGACACAGCTTGACGCTGCAGTCTGGTTCGTTTCAAAAGATGGAAAAGTAATCCTTTCTGCACAGTCCGGGAGCTACCCGTCTGCGCCTGATTCCATTAAAGATTTCGACCCGGCGGAATCCGGAAGCGATCGTTCACAGACTGGTGATTATCACGGATATTTTGACAATGATGTGATCACTGTCACTGTACCGGTAACTTACGGGTATTCTCCAAAAGGATATCTGATGATCCACCAGTATACCTCTGTTGTGGATACCATGACAGACACACTGATGCGTGGTGTATATATTACATTCATCGTAATCTTCCTGCTTTCGTTCATTATCCTGCTGGCGTTCCATTTCCTTGTGTACCGTCCGCTTCATAAGATTACCGAAGCAGCAACCCAATATGCTTCCGGTAACCTGGAATATGAGATTCCTGTCACAACTGAAGATGAGATGGGTTATCTGTCCGCATCACTGAACTACATGTCCTCTCAGCTTAGGGATATGGAAGATTATCAGAAGAAATTTGTGGCAAATGTGTCTCATGATTTTCGTTCTCCACTTACCTCCATCAAAGGTTATGTGGAAGCCATGACAGACGGAACCATCCCACCAGAATTACATGAAAAATACCTGAAGATCATCTTATTCGAAACAGAACGCCTGACAGATCTGACACAGGATCTTCTGACGTTAAATGAATTTGACACCAATCACCTGCTTCTCAACCGGGAAGTATTCGATATTCACGAGATGATCAAGCATGTAGCGGCATCTTTCGAAGGTGTCTGCACACAGAAGAAGATTTCCATCGAATTGGTCTTCGCAACAAAACACCTGAACGTCAACGCTGACAAACGAAAAATCCAGCAAGTCTTATACAACCTGCTGGACAATGCGATTAAATTCAGTGATCCGAATTCCATCGTCACGATTGAGACGACAGACCGCGGAGAAAAAGTATATACCTCTGTAAAAGATAACGGTATGGGTATTCCAAGATCAGCGCTTGGGAAAATCTGGGAACGCTTTTACAAGAGTGACCTCTCCCGTGGAAAAGATAAGAAAGGTACCGGACTTGGACTTGCGATCGTGAAAGAAGCAATTCAGGCACATGGGGAGAATATTACCGTGGTGAGTACGGAAGGAGTCGGAACCGAATTCTCCTTTTCACTTCCGAAGGTTGCTGGTTAATTTATCATTGTGACCTCTCAGTCCATGAGAAAGAGTTGGAACTTCTTAAGTAAAAAAATCGGCCGTTAGCCGGTTAAAAATCATTTGTCTGAGCGATCAGCGAGTTATGATTTTTGACCGGCTGCTTTTAGGCCGATTTTTTTGCTTTAGATGTTCCCCATGATTGAATCCGCACAGCAATCCCTTCTATACTTTTATTCAGGACCGGGGTAAGCCGCCATGATACATTAAATTTTCCTACTTACTATACAGAATCTTCTGCACCTCATCCGTCTTCAGATTCTTTTTCGTCACCCATGTATATCCCGTATTAACCACAGCCTCATTTCCCATATTCAGAGAAGCCCTTGCTGCAGCCACAACGGTTGCATATCCCATGCCAAATGGGTTCTGTACGATCAGTCCGTTAACTTTACCGTCTTTCAGATCCTGAATCTCATCATCGTTGGCGTCGAAGCCGATGACTTTCACTTTTTTCTCCATTTTATTTCTTTCCAGACCATCGACTGCAAGTTTTACGGAATCCCCGTTTGCAGCAAAGCAACCTGTAATATTTGGATGTTTTGCAAGGATATAATCAACTACCTGATCTTCAGTGATACTGTCTGCTGTTACAACATCTTCTCCTGTGAGCTGTCCCTCCGGAAGTTCACTGTCTTTTGGTCGGTAGGTTCCGGCATTGATCTCATCGGATACTGTCTTCTGCATATTGCTCAGTTCATCCATGTGGTATACATTGACCACTGAAATATTCGGATGATTTGCTTTCAATTCTTCTGTTACAGCTTTTTCTCTCTGAAGAGCTGCCTGTGATTTGGAATCCTGAATGAACAGCACCGCTTCTCCGCTGTCGCCCATCTCTTCCGCAAGTCTCTGTGCCGCTTCCTTTCCTGCAGCTACATTGTCTGTGGATACATCTGCAGCCACACCCTGATAATCTGATCCGGAATCAAAAGTTACGATCGGAATCTCACTGTCTGTTGCAAGATCAAATTGCACCTGGCATGCCTGCAGGTCTACGATCGAAATGCCCACTGCGACCGGATATCTGTCCAGTTCTTCATCCAGAAGATTTACCTGGTCATCGACATTATCTGCTGTATCCGGTGCATTAAATGCTACTTTCACCTTATCTTTTCCTGTATACCCAAGATTTGTATTAATATCTTCCGCAGCCTGCGCTACACCTTTTTTCACTTCATCCCAGTACTGTGTTCCGTTCGCTTTTCCGATAATGGAAATATAATCGCCTTTTTTCAGCTTTAATCCGTCCGTATTATTATATGCCGCCGGAGTGATCAGATCTAATTTCCCCTGATATGCGTTTTCTTCTGTCTTAGTTGTATTCTTTTCTGACTCAATCTTTTTTTCTTCATCGGTTGCTTTTGATGTCTGCTGACATCCACATACAAGCAGTGCTGTACCCAGCAGCATGGCAATGATTCTGTTTTTCTTCATTTTCCTCTCTCCTATATCTGGTATCATTTCTACTTATACTTAATACTTCTAACTTTTGATTATATTTTTTTCTTATATTTTTTCAGCACCATATACTATACACCAAAACGGTGAAAAATTGTTGAAATTTTTCTTAATTTTCCTCTATGACTTTTATATTTCTGTAGAAATACTTTTTTTCCCTTTATTGTGATAGCTTTTTCTAACACAAGTTAGCTATAACTAAACTTTTATGTATTTCTAAAAAAACATTCTATTCCCTTGTTTATTTTTATTTTTTGTATTATTATAGGAACAGAGACAACGAATTGGATTATGTCTAGAATATTTAATCTCAAAGGAGGGTACATACTATGGCACACGTAATTGGTGATGAATGTGTAAGCTGCGGATCTTGCGAAGCTGAATGTCCAGTAGGAGCTATCGCTCAGGGAGCAGATCATTATGAGATCGATGCTGACGCTTGTGTAGATTGTGGCGCTTGTGCTGCTCAGTGTCCAGTAGGAGCAATTTCTGAAGGTTAATAACGCAGAATAAGTAAGATAAGAATGCACGGTACATTTTGTATCGTGCATTTTTTTGTTTTGATATTTTGTATATTATTTCTTTTTTAATAAATTTATTTCTCTCGACGGATTCTGACGAATTCGGTGATCTTTCCTGTGCTATGATACATTTACCCATAAGGGACAAGTATTATAAGATAAGGGGGTATCTAACATGGGAAATCATATGAATACTTTAGAACAGATAAAACGTGAGACCAGAGATGATGCCAGACTGTATGCCTGTATCCGGGATCTTTATGATCAGGGAGTTTCTCTCTCTGATTTAAAAGCACTGATTCCCGATATCAGACGGACCAGAGAACAGTTACAGTTAAAACGCATGCTGCAGAATAACAACGAAGTTCTCATGGCAATGTTCAGTCAGGAGATGTCCTTTCTTCTGGATGCAAAAGAACGCCATGAAGAATTAGAATTCAAAAAACTGGATCAGTTGATCCGCCAGCAGCAATCCTTCCGGAAAGCATCGGCCGAAACCGGTCCAGTTAAGAAATTAAAAAGAATCTTCCTGTCTGCTTAAGTTGGCAAACTTTGTATATTCGCCAAGCCAAGCCAGATTAACGGTCCCTACCGGGCCGTTTCTTTGTTTTGCGATAATTATTTCTGCCTGTTTTTTGAACTCTGAATCTTTATTGTAGTATTCGTCTCGATAAATGAACATTACCACGTCCGCATCCTGCTCGATGGCTCCGGATTCACGAAGGTCCGAAAGCATCGGTCTTTTATCCGGACGGCTTTCTACCGCACGGCTTAACTGTGACAAGGATACTACCGGCACATTCAGCTCTCTGGCAAGTCCCTTTAACTGTCGGGAAATGTCTGAGACTTCCTGCTGTCTGGACTCCGAACTTCTTCCCACACTTCCGGTCATCAACTGCAGGTAGTCAATGATGATAATATCAAGTCCGTGTTCCAGTTTGTACTTTCTGCATTTCGATCTGAGTTCTGAGATAGAGATACCCGGAGTATCATCAATGATCAGCTTCGACTGACCGATAATCCCAGCTCCTTCTATTAGTTTCTCCCAGTCGGAATCTTTCATATTACCGGTTCTTAGGGACTGGGCATCTACCTGGGACTCCAGAGAAAACAGTCGGTTCACCAGCTGTTCTTTTGACATCTCCAGACTGAAGATTGCTACTGCTTTATTCTTCTTAAATGCCATATACTGCGCAATGTTTAATACAAACGCCGTTTTTCCCATAGATGGACGGGCTGCGATCAGAATAAAATCTGACGGCTGAAATCCGGAAAGTTTATAATCCAGATCAATGAATCCCGTCGGTATTCCCGTAACGGTTCCTTTACTCTTAGACGCCTTCTCAATCTTATCTAATGCATTTAAAACAACCTGTTTGATCGGTACGTAATCACCGGTCGTACGTCTCTGTAATAACTGAAACATGGATTTCTCTGTCTGTTCCATAATCGACTCTACCGGCTCTTTTCCCGCATAGCACATATTTTCAATTGATTCGTTCAGTTTAATCATCTTACGCATTAACGACTTATCTGCCACGATCTGTGCGTAATATTTCACGTTCGCAGAAGTCGGCACTGCTGTCACCAGGTCTCTGACAAATTCCAGACTGGCAA
>OLNW01003168.1_pt1 | contig 13003 bp, 16 predicted proteins | sample 1672121 | NCBI WGS metagenome assembly OLNW01 (sample SAMEA3136648, study PRJEB25190) | human gut metagenome
GACAACTTTTTTTCATACCGGCAAATCGCATCATAAACCATTTCCTGCTCTTTATTGGAAAGAACCGATAAACTTACCCCCTGGATAAAACCCAGTTTCTTGTTATCTACCATTCCTAAAAGATTATCATTTAGTCTGGCAAGCCAGATATATCTCTGTATCGACTTATAATTCTCGCCGCTTTCCTCCGACATTTTTTGAAGACTGTTTCCTTCTTTGCCCTGGTTCTTCATGGCATCGTACTTGATTTTGTAGGCTCTCGCCTTTTCACTGGGTAAGATGTTCTCTCGCTGGATGTTGGAATCTACCATAATCAGACTGGCTTCATTATCATCCAAATCCTTTACAAAAACCGGCATGGTATCAATACCAAGCAGTTCACAAACATGTCTTCTTGTATGTCCTGCAATAATCTCATAACCGCCTTCTTTTCGTGATCGTACAATTCCCGGCACCAACACACCATGCTGACGTACGCTTTCTATCATTTCCTCCAGTTCTTCATCTGAGCGAATCTGAAACGGATGGTTGTGAAACTCATGAAGTTCCGAGATTGGTATTTGCTTAACTTCTCCGGCTTCTACCACAGGCTCCTCCTTACCACCAAACAAATCATCAAACCTTGTTAATTTCACTTTTTCTAATGCCTTTGTTCTACTCATGAGCAAGCACCTCCTTTGTCAGTTCTTCATAAGCACCGGCCACCGGATGTTTCTTATCCAGCGAAAATATGCTTACCCCGGCTGCTGATGTTTCTGCGGCCTTTACAGAAAAAGGAATCCGGCTATCAAAGATTGGAATGGATTCACCATAGTATTCAGTAATCAGTTCAATAATATCCTTTGCATAATTAGTTCTTGCATTCAGCATGGAAATAAGAATCCCCTCAAACTGAATCCTCGGATTTAGGTGCTTTCTGACACGGAAGATTGTCGTAATTAACTGCTCCAAACCCTTTACCGGTAAATAAGCAGCCTGCACCGGAATCAACACACTATCGGATGCTGTAAGAGCATTTACCGTTATCATTCCCAGACTTGGCATACAGTCAATGAGAATGTAATCGTAATATTCTCTCATGCAATCCACATAGGTCTTCAACACAAACTCTCTGCTCATCGCATTTACCAGAGAAACATCCACACCGGATAAATCAATGTTACAAGGCATGAGGTCAATTCCTTCCACATGATGAATAATTCCCTCTGAAACATCAAACTCCTCGTCCATGATAATCTGCTCCATAATAGTAGGAAGTGCTATCTCCAGTTCGTCCGGATTTTCAATACCCAGACTCTGTGAAAGGTTTCCTTGTGGGTCTGCATCAATTACAAGCACCCTTTTTCCTTCCCTTACCATTCCAACTCCAAGATTTACTGTTGTGGTGGTCTTGGATACGCCACCTTTCTGATTACAAATCGCTATTACTTTACACATAATTCTGACCCTCCGTATTTTCAAATTTTATTATTTTTCTTTTTTCCTTAGATTCACATACAAGATGCGAAACTTCTTGTTTCTCTTATAGGGTTTGAAATCCGAGATCGTTTCCAAGTCGTATTGTCTACTCCTACTCATATTTTTTATAAATCTCCGAAGTTCATTTTTAGTTCCAGACAATCTGACTTTAAGCATCCATATCACCACCTTTCAAAATTTATATCCATAACACAAAAAACCCTTTCCAAAATGATTCTTTTTCATTCTGGAAAGGGTTTTACCCATTTCTATTGATTCTCTTTTTGCAGGTGCATAAATTATTATCAAGTACTGAAACGTATTACAACTTGTATATTTGTAGCACTAAATGTAGCACCTAGTAGTGTTAACAAGGCTCAAACGCCTTATTTTTGGCACTTTATTTATCCAACGTCTTTAATGTCGGGAAATTCTACCGATTTATTTGTAACTCTGCACATCTCTATATATGCCTATTTTTCAATGTTTCTTTTATGCTCTCAATTTATAAATCTACCTAAATCCTTATAAGTAGTCGCAAATCGGTCGCACATTGGTCGCAAAGTCGCAACCTAGATAATACCAAATTGAATCTGTTTCTGTTTCTTGAAATAGTCTTCAAAATTGATAAGTTCAGACCGCTTCAAGTCCTTTGTGGCTTCTGCGTAAATATCCATTGTAGTTTCAGCATCCGCATGACCTAAAATATCCTGCATAGCCTTGATGTTTACTCCTGCTTCACACATTCTGGTTGTAAAAGTGTGTCTCAAAGAATGATTACTAAACTTTGGAAGAATTACTGCATCCCCTTCAGATTGATTATCAAGAATTTCATAATTGCAATCCCTTATAATCCTATATAATGCCTTATTGAGCGTTCCTTGATGTTGAACATTTCCAAAACGATTAACAAAAATAAAATCTCGAAATCCATCTACTACTGCATTACTTTTTATACCGCAGTTTTCTTGATACTCTTTTTCCATCATAAATGCTTCTTTTACTTTCGGAAGCATGGGAATAATTCTTTCGCCTGCTTTTGTTTTTGGTGTATTGATTGCGAAAATCTGTCCTTGTTCTGTTCTGGTGCTATAATAGACTAATGTATGATTAACGCTAATTATTTCTTCTTCCAAGTCAATATCACACCACCGAAGACCAGTAATTTCTCCTACACGCATCCCAGTCCATAACATTGTGATAAAAACAGGATACCATCTATGATACTGCCCATTTTCTCTAAGAAATGCTTCAAAAATACTCTGTTCTTCAACTGTAAGTGCTCGTTTCTTATTTGTCTCAAAGTTATGAGCCTTTTTCAATTCCTTCAAAGCATTATCGGAGGGATTATATCGTAAATATTCATCCTCTACACCTAGTTCCAAAACTTGATGCAATACTGTGTGAATATTGTCAATAGTATTCACTTTCACATGTTTTTCATCAGCCAGATAATTATAAAATCCTCTAACATCAGAACGCTTCAAATCAACAAGCCTACTTTTGCCAAACTCTGGTTCAACAAACTGTGTGTACATATACTTATAATTTGAAAAAGTATTGTCCTTTAAGCCACGTTTCAGTTGTACCCAACTATAATATAAATCGTTGATAGTAAGATTATTTTTATCTGCTCTGACACCATCCAAAACATCCCGAAGTACATCTAATTCCTTCTCCCTTAATTCTTCAAGAGTAGTAGCACTTATAGAATGTCTTTTACCACGCTTATCTCTCCACTTATACTCATATGTTCCGCTTGTTCTCTGGTATTCTCCTTCCTTCAAAACTCTGTTTTTATTGTCCTTACGTCTCTCTACTGCCATGTTAAAATCTCCTTTCATAACAACAAAGAGAACACGCTCACAGATATTATACCTCTAGCATGTCCTCTTTGTCCATTACAAAAACACATATACAATAAATTATATTGAATACATCTTTTCAATATAAGAATCAAACAATTTACGCTTAATCAATCTTTTACTGCCAACCCATAGGACAAATGGACACTTTTTGTCATTGCTTAATTCTCGTAATTTATTGATACCGATACCGCTATATGCACTTGCTTCTTCTAGCGTTAAATTACTCTTTTCCCATAATGGTACTTCTTTAGCCAAACAACCACCTCCCTCCATTAAAACGGAATTTCACTCATGTCTGATACATCACCAAATTCTGTGTCTCTGTTAAAATATTCTTCTACCGAATTATATGTAACTACATTCCCTATACCTTTATACTCTCTAACCTTGCTAATTCTTCGCAAAAAAGCCTTCCATGATGCTGTATCTTCTTTCTGTAATTCGGAATACTGCTTTTCTAATCCCCAATTACTTATTATGTATACTGTATCATAACAAGCGTATTTATTTGAAAATCTAGCAGGTAATTCCAACGGATAAATGTCACAATAGTTCAACATATCCTTCAAATACAATGATGAACGAAATTCATCAAAACAGATTACTGGCTGACAATTATATGAATCAAACGGATGTAAATAATCTGTAACACGATATACATTTTCTGCTCCATGTTCCGCTAATACATCACTTGTTTTTCCTGTTCCCGTAGCACCACTTATATAAATCACTCGAAGATTTTTCCTTATAATCCCCTTATATTTTTCTGTCAGTAGCATAGTACGGAGTTTATCAATCTTATCTATCTGTAGAATATAATCTTGATTGATAGCCAAAATTTCTGTATTTGTCATTCCATCGTTTACCATCTGATATAATTCAGTCATATCAGATAATTTGCCCTTGCTGTCTGGCGGTCTTTTTCCATATTCTTCAAAGGTATCTGGAATACTTGTTTCTGCCTTTTCAGAATCCTTCCATTTTCCAGTTTTCCTAATATAGTTTATGTTGTCAGATACCATTCCTTTTACCACGTCTATATGTGCTTCTGGAAAATTTTTCTTTACTGTCGAAAATCGTACTCTGGAATTAAAATAAACAAATATATGTGTATGATATGTTTTTCCCATTTCATCAGCCATTGCACAGTATTCCAAGGTTCTAAAGTTATTTACTAGAATTTTCTTTATTTCTCCATGCGTTAATCCTTTATCTTTAGGATTATTGATGGTGAGTAAATATTTATTTGATTGAGTATCTTTCTTATTTGCCATTTCTATCATCTCCTTTGCTCATTTTGTGCAAATTGCAAATTTCCCTCTACACTCTTTATTTACCCAGTGTTCAGCACGTTTGTGCTTTTCCTTAAGGTAATACTAGCTTAAGGATGCCTTCGGCATTAGGATTGCTACGCTCTACGCACGCAAGCGTGCTTCGAGCTTCGCAACCTATTTTCCTTATTTCTTCTGTAAAATTTGCAACAATTTCTGCTTTGAAACTTGCGGTATAATCATTGTCTGCAATGGTTGTCCGTCTATCAGCACAATTCCTTTTCCCTGCCCAAACAATAATTTTCCCTCTGCTTCAATATGTTCTCCTGCAAATAGTGACCTTCTACTATCAACCGATAATCTTCCTAAACCTACATAAATATGAAAATTATCAACCGCTCCAGATGATGCAGGAAAAATTGTTGCAGTATATCTTTGCATAGCCAACCATAAGAAACAATTTCTAGACCTTCCAAGCATCAAAATACTGCTCATTATCATGCGAATTTCATCCGCTTTTGCCTTACCTTCTTTACTCATTCCCAGATGTGTCAACAATCCTGCAATTTCATCAATTAACAAGATTTTCACTGTACCATCTCCACCTTCTTCAAGCGCGGAAAACATATTATAAAATTCCACTATCTTCTCATAGCACGCTTGAAATTCAGCATAATTATCTGTAATCCCCATAAATTCATGAGATGCCTTAAAATCCATAATATGTAATTCAATAGGAATATTTTTTTTCATCTTCGCAAGCCAATATAATAGAGCAGTTGACTTTCCCGAACCACTACCACCTACTACAATTAGATGCCCCAAAGGGGCAGACAAAGGTATTTTAATCCCCTCTGTCTGATGTAGTAACAAATCATATCCCAGAGGTATCTTGTATCTCATCTTAAATATCCTCATCCTTTAAATCCTCATCCTTTAAAGGTTGATGTTTCTTTATGATTTTTGTGCTTTCATCTTGTAAGCATGCATTTAAAATTTTCAACTGCTCCTCTGTCTCCGCATAACGAATCATAAGGGCAGGCATTTTTACACGCCCATTTTCTTTCCAGTCCACTAAAACATCCCTAGATAGACCATGTATACCGAGATATTTTGAAACAAGGTCAGCCAAAATGTTTTCCAGTCTCTTTTTCTCGTTTTCATCTGCATAATTTACTGTAACTGCAATATAAGGTAATCCGCTCGCAAAATTCATATGTATCATTGTTGAATTTCTTGACAGTTTGCAAAGTTCTTCATATCGTGCATCTCCAATAATATCATTCACCGCACTCCATATTTCTGCAATCAGCATCTGGTCTGTAGCCAAATGATACACCTCTTTTTGAGAAATAAATGCTTGAATCTTCCTTGTTGCTTCTTCTTTTGTACTGCCTGTCCACATCATTACAACCTTACAAATTGCACAAAAAACACATACTGCAACCGCAAATATACAAAGTAAATTTAAAATCAAACTTAACACAAAATCACTCCTTCTTTTTTAGGTGGACTTACTTTCAATATTGAAATGCCACCCTTTGATTAGTTTTCTGCCAATTTCACATATGGCGCAACAATTGACACCTTCGCCTTTCCATATTCAATAAAGTATGGGCGAATCAGAACTTCTGATACCGGAATTGTTATATAAACCGGCTCTTCTGATGCCTCCAGCAGTTCTCTAGTAATAATAGGATGTTTTTTTTCAACTTTTAAAGTAAAAGTTGAAAAATTATCCATATTTATACAGTCATATCGAACAGCTTCAATTTTTTCCGTCCGTTTTCCGTCAGCATCCAATACATTCGATACTCTGACATTTTTTACAACCGCAATATCTGGAATTATGCCGACGGCAGAAATTTCAAGTTCTGAAACTTTCATAACATTATTTTCAATAACCACCTTCATAAAAAGCAACCTCCTCTCTTGCAGAGCGTCCTCTGCATCAGCTGTGATTATAAAATAACATGAAAAAAGCATTAAATATAGCACTCTTGAAATTTCATTAACTCAATTACTTTTTACATATATCTGAGCGTTTTAGGCACTAACCTATTGTTTTTTTAGTTTCAATGTTGTATAATGCAACTAAAAGGATGGTGAAAATATGTACAAAATAAATTTCAAATTGTCATTAACCAGTTACACAAGTCTAAACCGTTATGCAACATATCTCAACTTGCCCATACAAACTGTAATAAGATTCTTATTAATCGAACAGTTACATTATTTCGAATATGACTTAGAATACTTTGAATCGAATTATAAGAAATGTAAGCCTAAAGACACTTTGGGAACGATTGATGCCTATGGTAATGAAAAACAACCAAAAAAGTATTCCATGGAAGTATCCGAGTATATCTATGAATATGTACAAAGGATAAAGGATAAATATAAGGACAAAACCAATTCCGTCATTAATAATTTATTACACATGGCTATTCGTGAAAAGTTTGAAGGTTATCATTCCGATATTGCCACTGCATACAACGATATAAATCCAAACACCAAACAATATGCCATTCCTTTATCTTCTGAATTTACAGAACGTTTAAAAGATATATCTGAAATTACAGGCATAAAAGTCAATCATCTTATATCACTCATAATTGGTAATTATTTGTTTGAACACTTTACTGATTACGATAATAATTTTTACCAAACCCCATCTGGACAATTACATCATTCTATTTGGTAACTGCCTAGATTTATAAGTGATGTTAATGAACAAAATAAAAAAGCATTCCAATTGGAGTGCTTTTGATAAGGAATACACATAGACAGGCAGAGCATAATATGGTATCATGTTTATTGTGATTGATAACTTGTGGTATAAAATCGAAAGAGGGGGATAGTTAAAATGCGAGTAAAAAACAAAGTAGTAGGTTTAGGATTGATAGGGCTGGTAAGTATAGGCGTATTATTTGGGGGTACGGATGCTGAGGCGAAGAGCAGTGCTTGCACCGAGATAAAGGTAACGAAGAATAATATCAGCAGTTCAAAGAAGAAGGCATGGAATTTATATAAAAAGTGCAAGCCGTTTACATGGTATGGAAAGAGAAAATATTACAAGAAAGTAACCAGTTATGTAACGAAGAGAATAATGAAAGAAAATGGGGTAAAATGGGTACCGCCGTTAAGAACCTATAATAAGAAGGAAATCAAGGCATATAAGACAAATGTAAAATACTTAGGGAAGATAGTCAAGGATATCAGAGCGAACTATAAGGTACAGATGTCCAATCCAAGCTATAGAAGGTACTGGGATTACTTCACAAAGAAAGAAAGCGAAAGTCAGAAGGTTTATGCGAGTCTAATAAATGACTATCTTGTCAGTCATATCGATTATATCAGAGAGAACAGATATTCCAACGTAGATTACAAAAAACTTTATAAAAAGACATATAAGTCAGCATGTAACGGAGACACCAAGGTTGGTGTGGGGGTAATAAAGGCATTAGGTTTCAAGGCAAGAAAGAAATATTATTATGATGATAATCATGTAGTACCACAGATGGGGGTTACTATTAAGGGTAAATTGCATTACTATTCCGTATATGGTGATGGGGGTGTATCAAGCCTTGGAGTTGTATTCGATGTACCACCCGATGAGCATTGGGCAGAGGTTGAAGTTGACTCCGCAAGTATGACGGAAGAACAGTTCAATAAGAAGTATCATCCAGAGACAACCACACCAGACACACCAGACGCACCAGCACCAACAGTAACAGAAGAGGAAAAGAAGACAGATGAGGATGCAAAGAAATGGCAAGATGATTTCAGTAATGTTAATCCAGATGACTTGGTAATAGATATGGGTGATTACTTTGGTAAGACAGATGAATAAGGTGTAACCGAATAAAGACCACAAAGAGTATTCAAGATTATGAGTACTCTTTTTTTATTGCCAATATGTATCTAATAAAAAAGAACAGAACGGTTAGATTTATAATCTAACCGTTCTACTATTGCGTGTTCTCTTTATATACTTTAGTCGCAAATCGGTCGCAATTTTGGACTTCCAATCTCTCAAAGCCTTATAAAGAAAGGTTTTACTTATCCAATGACTTCATCGTCGGGAACCTAATGGTCGATAATCCATATTAGTCCATACTGGTACTTACTGTATAAATTGTCTTGCTTTGGGCATTTCTTGACAATCCACTAAAGTCCAAATAAAAACAAAAATTTGTAATCAATTTGATGTATTTCTACTGTTTTGATGTCATGTACGTTCTAGGAAATGTCCTTTCAAGGACTTCTTCCTAAAATATATCGCTGTTGTTCTCCAGTGCTTTCATTGCTTCCTTTTTCTTTATCTCTGTCGCTTCAGCATATATATCCATCGTTGTCTCAATATTTGCGTGTCCCATTATGCTCTGAATTACTTTCAGATTGGTTTCATTTTCGCAAAATCTAGTGCAAAATGTATGCCTGATATGATGACATGAGAAATGTGGAATCAATACGGGACGTCTGGATTCCCGTTTTGCCTTAATAATTTCTTCGGCATTGTAGGCTTCATAAATTCTTTTGATAGCAAGATTGATCACGCTTGGTTTATGAATATTTCCGTCCTTATTGCAAAAAACGAATCCACTCATGCCATCGACCACCTGAATATTAAATCCAGTCTCTTTCTGTGCTTCATACTCATCACGAAAAGCCTGCACTACTGCATCAAGCATCGGAATAATCCTTATCCCTGCTTCAGTTTTTGGAGTAGAAATGTGAAATTCACTTTTTCCGTTTTCCATAAACCTGTATATTGCAGTGTGATTGATGCTTATCGTCTTATTTGCATAGTCAATATCTTCCCAACGTAACCCTAACATCTCACCGATACGACAACCTGTACCAAAAAGTGCTGTGAACAATGGCAACCAATGAACATATACCGGACTGTTTGCAACATAATTTAGAAATGCTCTCTGTTGCTCCAGCGTAAGTGCATGACGAATACCTTTATTCTTGCCCTCTTTTTTCTTAATCTCTGCCATTACACCACTCGACGGATTATTCCGAATGATATTGTCCCGAACCGCCATTCGAAATGCCGGGTGCAAAACTGTATGGATATTATCCAAGGTATTTGCTTTTATTCCAGCTTCATTCAGCAATGAATAATAAAAGAACTTTACATCCGAATACTTTATCTCGTCAATTCTTCTTTTACCAAATGTATCTCTGACAAAATGATTATACATATACTTATAGTTTGCTCTTGTATGTTCTTTCAGGTCATACTTAGTAGATATATACCTATCAAACACATAATTAAGAGTAACTTTTCCATTGCAATATGAATCTAATCCATCTAACTGGTTGCGAATAAGGTCTTTCTCCTTTTCACGTAGCTCCAATAGATCATTTGCATAAATCACATGCCTTTTTCCGTTTGGATCTGTGTACTGGTAAATGTACCTGCCATCGTTCTTTCTCTGGCTTTCACCCTTTCTAAGAACTCTGCCTTTTGAATCTTTTCTTGATTTTGACATATTGCACCACCTTTCTAAAAGAAAGAGGTCACAAATGCCATCACTCGTCCTCAGACTTGTCTTTGTCAACCATCGTGTAAAATCCTTGAACAAGCGTCTGTGTTATGGTCAGATTATGATTATTTGCATACTCTGTTATATCCGTATGCTCATCTTTTGTGAGACGGATAAACACACCTTCACTTCTAGGATTCTCCAGTCGTGGTCTCCCGGTTCTTGCCAACCGTCATCACCTACCCTTCATAACCTTAAATCCATAATACATCTTGTATATCAAAAAGTCAACTGATTTTTTGATATACAATAATTTGCAACCACTTTTCTATCATTTTTACACACGAAAAGATTCAAGATATTCCTCAAAAATAGGTACATTCACTAACGTAATACGATTGATTTTATATACCGCATGAGCTTCCTGCGCCAGCTTCATAAAGCTGTGCTTGCTCATTGAATATCTCTCAGCACCTTCATCGTATCTTATGAAGTCCTTCTTATTAACTTTCTTTTCCATAGCTCACCTCTTTCTAAGAAAATGTACTTTTTCTGTTGTTATCGTCATGGCATATTTGCCAATAAAAGAACACTTACCGTTAAATATGCTTTTATTGACAAATATAAAAATTCATACAGGTGGCAGTTCAGTCCTCTGCCCACATCGGTCTCGCACCGTCATTCTTGTTGACCGGAATACTCCGGAAGTATCATTATTAAAAATATGTATCATTGCCTAATACAACTGCTGTATATTTTGCCAGACATTACTCGCTCCCTACCTTAGTTTCAATATAGAATCTATTTCCATATTCCATCACATGAACCTTCATCATATATGAAAGCAGGCTTCTCATGGCGTGTCCGCATAGTGGCTCCACATATTCCACACGTCCTGCATGTATCTGAATATTCAATTATCAATGTTCAAATTAGTCAGACACCGTCTGACCTTTTGGATAAAATACATGACTTCATCAGCCATAAAAGCACACAAGGTAAACTGTTACTTTTAACTCCTTGTGTGCTTTCTGTGAATGACGAAATCACATCACAATGTGCCAAAAGTTTTGTAAAACCTACGCATCATCTCCATCATTCTGTCCTTCTTTAGTTCCATTGGAAGATTCTCAATATAAAATAATATTTCTTCCATATACATCCGAAATTCTACTTCTGTCATAGGCTGACCTGAAATCAGAACATTTCTTCCAGCTCTCTGTCCAGTAATCAAGTAGTCAAGACTTATGTTCATTTCCTGTTTCAAAATGATGAGCTTATCTTCTGTAATCATGCTATGTCCACGTAATATCTTCGAATATTGAATTTCTGTTATTCCAAACATTGTTGCCATCCTCTCGTTGGAATAACCTACCATATCTTGTGCCTGTTTTAATCTAGCAGCAATTACAATCAATTCTGCTCTCGTTATCTGGTGAATCATAAGACCTCCCTTTTTGTCTCTGTGTTCATTCTATCAAATGCTTTATAACTTTTCGCCGTCCTTTTTTGGTTTTGCCTGTCCTTTTTTGGACAGGGCAAAAAAATAGCTGTGCAAAAATTTGCACAGCCTGTCCCTATCGTGGTCGTGGATTCTTGTGCAACCAAATCACATCCTTTCCCGGATAACAAAAAACCACGATCAAATTCTCAATCTTCACTCTATCCCCCTATTGGGGAGTATTAAAAAAGCATCCAACTTTGCGTCAGATGCCTACCATTTAATATTCTATTCCGATTGTGTATTACCACCGTTATCATCCATTATCCTCCATGTAAAAAATACCTAAATTAAGCGTTTCTACTCCCATTATCATTCTACTATAAAACCTGTCCTATAAATTTCTCTTGCAACATGGTTGACCTGCTAAAAATCTGCTGATACAATAAATCTGGATAAAATACAATACTTCTTTAGAAAATGCAAAACTGTTACCGGGTATCACTATGCCCTGTGGCAGTTTTTTCTTTTCCTGTTTTCCTCATCTTCCTGCATTTTTGTGACAAAAATGCCACTATGAGTTTTAGACAGGCTGCCTATGCAGCCAAAACTCGCAAATCTCCTATGGGGATTTGCACAAGAACAGCAAGCATTGGATGTGTCCGTACACATCCCCCATTTCTGCAATTTATCCTCCCGGATAAACCGTCAGAAATTTGCTTGTAAGGGGATACTCCCCCTAACCCCCTTTTTAGAAAAATTGCCATTTATGGCATAGTCAAAAACGAAAGGAAAACCCTTATGGCAAATAGAAATCGTAAGCATAAAATCACACTCTATCTAAGTGATGATGAAATGTATATTTTGAAGAATAAATCAAAACTATCTAGCCTCGGCAGTATGTCAGCATATTTGAGAAACCTGATTATATATGGATATGTCTATGATGTGGATTATAAATTTCTGCACGATTACTCTGTAGAACTATCCCGGATCAGCAATCTTCTAAACCAGATTGCCAAGAGAGCAAACACAACTGGAAATTTATATTCTGAAGATATAAAAGAAGTAAAGGAGCTGATGCAAAAAGTATGGCATACACACGAATCCATGCTATCAAAGCAACCGTTGATAAGTCGATAGCGTACATCTGCAATCCGGATAAAACCGACGGAGAATTATATGTCTCCTCTTTCGGTTGTTCTGCTCAGACTGCATATCTGGAATTTGCTTTTGCTAATGGGAAAAATATAAAAAATGGAGACAATCTAGCGCACCATTTAATACAATCATTTGCTCCTGGAGAAGTATCTTTTGATGAAGCTCATCAGATTGGAAAAGAGCTTGCAGACAGACTTCTCGGTGGTAAATACTCCTATGTTATTGCAACTCACATTGAAAAAGATCATGTGCATAATCACATCATTTGTGCGCCCATAAGGGGCGAAGTAAATCCGCAATAACAAG
>OLNW01003177.1_pt1 | contig 12973 bp, 8 predicted proteins | sample 1672121 | NCBI WGS metagenome assembly OLNW01 (sample SAMEA3136648, study PRJEB25190) | human gut metagenome
GGATTCGCAGGCAAGTGTATGAGGCAGTTATTTTGAAAACGATGTACTAGAGTGTGTCTGGAAAATCATTCCTGCAATCTGCATGCTCTACTTATATACAAAAAGCATTTTTCATACATACTCTGACAGAAAGAAAAATTACCAGAATTGTATTTGTATCACCAGATACGATTCACGGTGTATATAACAATAACAGAAAAAATTAAAAAAGGAGATTGAAAAGAATGAACAACAAAATGGAAGAAAATCACATTTTCCCATTCTTATGGATGCGTGGAGAGGAAGAGAGCATCTTAAGAAATGAGATTCAGAAAATTCATGAATGTGGAATCGGCGCAGTGTGCGTTGAGGCGCGTCCGCACGATGGTTTCTGCAAAGAGGGTTGGTGGCATGACATGGATATTGTCATCGACGAAGCAAAGAAGCATGACATGAAAATCTGGATTCTGGATGACAAACATTTCCCGACAGGGTATGCGAACGGACTGGTTGCAGAAAAATATCCGGAACGTAAGAAAACATACATTACAACAACTGTTGCGGATGTGTTTGGAAGCGGCGGATATCAGACACTGGAGGTCAGCAGAATGCTCCGTCCGACCATCGGATACTGGGAGATCGGGAATCCGGTTGATATGGAAGAGAGGGCAAAGAACAAGATTCTTGCAGTTGTGGCAATCCGCTGTGCAGAAGGACGCCTGTTCCACGAGGACACGATCGATCTGACAGAGAAAGTAGACGGAGATTATGTAAACTTTGAACTGCCAAAAGGTCAGTGGAGAGTCCATGTGATTTACAAGACCAAAACAGATGGTGGAGACGATACTTATATCAATATGATTGACAGAGAATCTGTAAGTACACAGATCGAGGCAGTATATGAGCCGCATTATAAACAGTATAAAGAAGAGTTTGGAAAAACAATTGCCGGTTTCTTCTCCGATGAGCCGCAGTTTGGCAATATCAAAGAAGTATGTTTCGATGCAAAACTCGGTAAGCCGAAGATGCCACTGCCGTGGAGTGATGAACTGCAGCAGATGATGGAAGAAAAATATGGATCAGAATATGTAAATTATCTTCCATATTTATTTGAAGAGACAGAAGAAAAAGACAAACAGATGCAGATCCGTTTTGATTATATGGATTTTGTTTCGAGACTGTATCAGAAAAACTTCAGCGAACAGCTCGGTGACTGGTGTAGAGCGCATGGTGTGGAATATATTGGTCATGTGGTAGAGGATAACGGAGCACACAGCCGACTTGGCATGGGAGCGGCTCACTATTTCCGTGCCATGGCAGGACAGGATATGGCAGGAATTGATGTGATCGGCGGTCAGGTTGTCTATGGAGCACCGACACAGACAAGAAAACAGATGACAGAAATTGATGGAGAATTCTTCCACTATGCACTGGGTAAAATGGGAGCTTCCTGTGGACAGTTAGATCCGAAGAAAAAAGGAAGAACCATGTGCGAGCTGTTTGGAGCATACGGCTGGAAATTCGGTGTTCGCGATATGAAATATCTGCTGGATCATCTGCTCGTAAAAGGAATCAACTATCTGGTTCCACACGCTTTTTCTATGGCGGAGTATCCGGATATCGACTGCCCTCCTCATTTCTATGCAAGAGGAAACAATCCACAGTTCCCGTATTTCGCAGAACTGATGAAATATGGAAACAGAATGTGCAGACTGTTAAGTGACGGACTTCACGTAGCGTCTGTGGCAGTGCTGTATGATGGAGAGGCAGACTGGGCAGGAGAACATATGCCGATGCAGAAAGTCTGCAGAGAACTTCTGGAGCATCAGCTTGATTTCAATATCGTGAGCAGGGATATGCTGACACATCTGGAAGAGTACAACGGAAAAGTAGAGAACAACGTACTGCATCTGAACAGAATGACATTTGAAGCACTGATCGTTCCATATATAGAACAGATTCCGGCAGATTTCGTAAAATTTGTAAAAGAACATGCAGAGTTCCCGGTAATCTTTATTGATAGACTTCCGGAGCGAACAGCAAACGGAGAGAATCTGGATGCACTTGCAGATTGTGAAGTTATTGAACTTTCAGAACTTTCTGCAGAACTGAAAGAGAAGAAGATGTTCGATATTTTAGTGGATACCGAGTTTAAAGACTTGAGCTTTTATCATTATGTAAAAGAAGGACAGAATCTGTTTGTATTCTTAAATGAATCTGCAGAGGACAAATTTACAGGACATGTGACACTTCCGACAGAACATGACGTGATGTACTATGATGTATGGAAACAGGAATATAAGAGTGCTGTAAGTGATCCGGCCATTCTTAAAGATGAAAAAGCAGTGTATGTTTCCATGGAACTGGAACCGGGCGAGTGTGTTGTTCTTGTTGAAACAGCCAACGGAGTACCGGAATCTGTACATAAATCTTTTGCACAGCAGAGAACAGACTGTGACAGACAGGCGAAATTTGCTTCATGGAAAGTCAGCAAAGTAAGAGCGATTGAATATCCAGACTTTGGAGTGGCAGAAGAAATGGAAACATTAGAACCGGTTTCCTTCAAAGATCCGATGTTTTCAGGAGTGATCCGTTACGAGTCAGAGACAGAGCTTGATTCTGTACCGGCAGAAGCGTATCTGTATGCAGAACATGTTTATGAAGTAATGAAAGTGACTGTAAATGGAAAAGAAGCCGGTAGATGCATCCGTCCTCCGTATCAGATGGAGATTCAGGAGTATTTACAGGAAGGAAAGAACAGTATTGTGATCGAAGTGGCAACTACACCTGCAAGAGAACAGTTAAAGGGAATGAGACCACCGTTTGACTTCAATCACGAGACATTAGAACCGACAGGAATCTTCGGCGATGTGAAAATTTTGTACAGATAAGGTCAGAATATACATTGCATGAAAGAAAATGAACGGATATAATTGAATATATTAGATATCAGGGGCAAAACTTATGTGTTTTGCCCTTTCCGTCTGTAAAATACAGAAGAGACAGAATGCAATTGTTTACAGAAAAATATGCGAGCAATTACGTCAGAAGAACGAAAAAACAAGGGGGAACAGATGTGAAGTACGAAAATATTGTCCGATGCAGATTTTCAACGAAAAAGGAACAGACCATGCATTTTCATCAGGATATTGAGATCGTCTATGTATTGGATGGCTCACTGCAGGTGGATTATGAGGATGCATCTTATTTCCTGAAGACAGATGATTTCCTCCTGATCAATTCGAATGTACGGCATGAGTACAGTTCCGAAGAAGAGGTTCTGTTTGGAAGTGTGTTTATAGATTACACCATGCTGACGGAAATTTTTGGCGGAGAGCAGTTGTTTTTCTGGTGCAATTCGGCAGCAGAGAAATCAGAAAGCTATGAAAAGATGCGTTATTATATCCGACAGATCTTTAACCAGTATCAGGCAACAGAAGGTCAGGCGATTGCGCTGAAGAACAGCATCTATTATCAGCTGATCTACCTGATTACTTCCGATTTCATTGTAAAAAAGGGAATGCAGCAGTATGATTCTCTGCGTGGAATTCAGGATGAACGTATGAATGAGATCATGAGCTATATCATGACAAGATATAATGAACCGATCACCTTACAGGAACTGGCTGACCGTTTATATCTTTCTCATGCCTATCTTTCCAAATATATTAAGAAGAATTTTGGGATGAGTTTTCTGAAACTGCTTAATAATATTCGTCTGGAACATGCAGTGAGCGAACTGATCTATTCCAATAAACCAATCCTGAAAGTTGCCATGGATAATGGATTTGCGAATCTGGCTTCTTTTAATCAGGTGTTTAAAGAAAGCTATCATCTGACTCCGGCGGAATACCGTCTGGAGATGCAGAAGAAATCAGAAACTTCCGGCAGTTCACAGGAAGTGGAGAATTCGGATGAAGTAATGGAAAAAGTAGATCAGTATCTTACCTCCAATCTGGTATCTACAACGGATGCGGCGAATTCGGTCGTATCTGTGCTGGAGGTGGAGTCAGGACAGAGAGAAAAAACAGTGCGTTACTGGCAGAAGATGATCAATATCGGACCGATTGAGAATCTGCTTCGGTATGATGTCAGAGAACAGTTAAAATATTTAAAAGAAACACTTGGTTTTGAATATGTGAGGTTCTGGCAGATCTATTCTGAGAGAATGATGATCCAGATAGGAGAACAGAATACAAAGCATAATTTTACACTGATGGATCAGGTGCTTGATTTCCTGAGAGAAATAAAAGTGAAACCACATATAGAGCTTGGATTTAAAGGGCATACCTTTTTCACAAAAGTAGATCATTCCATGCTCAGTATGAACCGTCAGAATCCAATCCTGCAGATGGAAAAAAACAAAGGTTTTTTGGAAGATCTGGCCCGACATCTGACAAGAAGGTACGGAAAGGATGAAGTTGAGGACTGGTATATTGAGATTGAGAAAAATTCTGTATTGCAGGAAACACTGGGATTGGATAAATATTTTGAAGTGGTTGATACAGTGGCAGGAATTTTTAAAAGTTATGCACCGGGGATAAAAGTAGGAGGAGCAGGCTTCAGTCTGAATATGATGGGAAGCGAGTTCCCGACTGTGATCGAGGAATGGAAAAAGCGAAAATATCAGCCGGATTTTATTTCACTTTATTCCTATCCGTATATCCGGGATGATGAATTGCTCGAAGCAGGAAGAAATGCCTATTCTTCGGATGAAAGTTACCTGTATCATCAGATCACGGATGCGCGGGAAGTAATGAACCGGCACGGGATGGAAGAGACAGAGCTTCTGGTAACAGAATGGAGTTCTACGCTGTCCAATCGAAACTGCTTAAATGACGGATGTTATAAGAGTGCATATATGTTGAAAAACTATATTGAAAATTATGGGAAAACAGATGCACTTGGATACTGGGTGGCAACGGACATCTTTTCAGAAGGAATTGACTGTGATGATTTTCTGTTTGGTGGATGTGGATTGATCTCAAGAAGTGGTGTGCGTAAACCAGCCTATTTTGCCATTGAGTTTATGAATCATCTGGAAGCTTATATGCTTGGGAAAAATAAAAATGCGATTATCACACAGAGAGAAAATGGAGTCTTCTTTGTCTGTTGTCATAATTATAAACATCTGAATTTTCGTTATTTTTCCAGAAATGAAAATGAGATCGAGCTTGAAAATCAACAGCGGTTTTATTCAGATAATGAAAGTATGCAGATGAGTTTCCGAATACGCAATGTAAATAATGGAAAGTATATTGTAAAAGTATTCTCTGTCAGTCAGACAAATGGAAACGCACAGCATGAATGGATGAATCTTGGATGCTTTAATGATTTGTCTGTTCCGGAAGTGGAATATCTGAAATCTGTCTGTCAGCCAAAGCTTTCTATCTTTTCAGTGGAGGCAACTGACCATGTGCTTACGGTAGAGACGAGACTGACCGCACAGGAGATTCAGGGAATTGTAATTGCAGAGCTGTAAGAAGATATTTGATGTATAATTCGAAGTGTAGAGAGGGAGGACAAAAATTCAATACGCATAATTGCTGTTAAAAAGCAAAAACAAAAAACAGGACAAAAAAGAACAAATATCTCGGACAACGGGGCAGTTTTCAGATAGTTTGTAACCTTCTTAAATGATAATATAAACTCAACAAAAAGATCAGTTCGGCCGACTGGAATGAGTTAAAGAAGGGAATTTTATTATGAGCAATGAAAAAGAGAAAACAAGTCCAAAACTTGCGTTTTCCTATAGTTTAGGAGAAGTTGGATGTCAGATGAGCTGGTATATGGTGAATAGTTATCTGATGCTGTTTTATACCGATATTGTAGGTCTTGCAGCTGGTGCTATTTCCATGATTATGTTAATCGCACGTGTATGGGATGCAATTAATGATCCGATGATGGGTAACATTTGTGACCGTACAAATACAAAATGGGGAAAATTCAGACCATATCTGTTTTTTGCACCTCCGTTCCTTGCAATTTTTAATATTTTAACATTTACTGTATTTCCAGTATCTGGTATGGCAAAAGTTATTTTATGCTTAGTATGTTATATCGGTACAGGTATGGCATACACAGCATGTTGTATTTCATATCAGGCAATGCAGCATGTAATCGCTCTGGATTCAAGAGTACGTATGAACCTTGCAACAGCAAGAGGAATTGGATCTTCTGTAATTGGAATCATTTTATCTATCGTTGTTGCACCGGCACTTCTTTTCTTCAGTAAGGCAGATGTTGCAAACGCCAGAGGTTACTTCTGGGTTGCAGTAATCCTTTCTGTTGCAATGGTACCTGTATTCTGGCTTTGCGCTGCAGGATGTAAAGAAAAATATACAGAACAGCTTCATGCATCTCAGCCGGCTGAAAAGATGGGGCTGATTAAGAGCTTAAAAGAAATTGTTAAAAATGACCAGTTATTACTTGTTGTTCTTTGTACAGTTCTTGGTACAATCTGTGTATCAGGACGTATGGGATTACTTACATACTACATCATTTATGTTGTAGGTGACTTCCGTGTAATCGCAACAGTATTCACATCCATGACAGTTGCACAGCTTATTGGTACATTATCTGTTCCGTGGGGAACAAAAACATTTACTAAAAAAGGATATCTGATTATTCTTAATGTAATTATGTGTATTGGGTTTTTGTTACTGTTCCTTAATCCACACTGCAGCCAGACATACCTGTTAGTTGTATCATTTATCTGTGGATTAACAAATGCAGCATCTGCAATTTGCCCAGGTATGGTATCAGACTGTATCGAATATGGTGACTGGAAACTTGGACGTCGTCAGGAAGGTATTGCAGCTTCTATGTTAAGCTTTGGTGTAAAACTTTCTACAGCAATCAGTGGATCCGCAGGAGTACTGTTACTTTCAGCAGCAGGTTATGTTGCAAATGCAGAGTAGACACCGGCAGCACAGCAGGGAATTAATATTGTAGTAAACCTTGTTCCGTTGATTATCTGTGTAATTTCTATCCTTCCACTTCTGTTCTACAAACTGTCACCTAAGAAAGTAGAAGAGATCAGAGCAGATCTGGATGCAGGAAAACGTGCATGTGATAAATAAAAATTGATCTTGATAAAAATTGAATAGAATTTTGTAAAAAGGCGGATGTACTAGATCGGAGAAAATCTGGTATGTCCGTTTTTTTATTATAGGTCGTGACCTTGTTGAGCTCGAGAAGCGTGCTGTGCGAAATATAAACCACCTGTTGGACGGAGGGCAGATGAAAACTTAATAAAATGTGATAAGTTTATTCAGTTACTAAAAATTCCATTTTTAGATCAGGATGTGTTTTCCGTAATGTGCTAGGTGTACAACTAAATTTTGAAATAAATAATTTACGAAATGTCGCATAAGTTGAAAAACCATTTTTGGCGATAATTTCTGTAATTGGTATACTAGTATTTATAATATCTTGATAGGCATAATACAAGCGCACTTCATTTAAAAAATCAAGGAAAGTCTTTCCCATATTTTCTTTAAAAAATCTACAGAAATATTGTGGCTGTAAGTGAACATACGAAGAAATTTCGGCGATGGAGATTGGTTCTGTATAATGTTCATAAACGTAATCAAGAATTAAGGATAAACGTTGGGCGTTTTTTTGCTGGGTGTTAGTACAACGTTTTGGGGTTGAGACTTTGAAATTATGTTGAAGTTGGAAGAGCATTTCAAAAGTCAGACTATTTAAACGCAGATTGGAAGAGTCCGGTTTAATATCCATGATAACATCCATATCAAAAATAAGTTTTTTGAGTTGTGAAAGTTTAGTTTGTATTTTTGCATTTTGAGAGTGAGGATTGATATCATATGTAATAGAATCAATGTCCGGAATATATTTTTTCAAAAAAGAATACGGAAGTTCAATCAAAATTATGGAATTATTTTTTGAACTTTTAGTTGCATGCAATGTTCTGGAATTAATCAGAAATAAATCATTTTCATGTAACTCAATTGTTTTATTTTTAAAAATAATTTGGTGAATTCCAGTCAGATTATAAAGTATTTCAATTCCGTCATGCCAGTGATAAGGAATATAATATTTAGGATTTAAAATTTTCATAAAATAAATATCAGATCCGTTCATAGTGGCTGACATTTCATATTTTTTGAGATGTGAATGCTCTATCATAAATTCTCCTCAGATTTATATCCTTGTATTGTGAAAATCAATAGGGATAGTTTTTAATTATATAGTTTTGTGTGAAATGAATTTGTTAAATATAATATAACATGATTTGCTTAGGGCTACAACAAAAAAGATAATATTTGACTAATGTTAGGATAATCCAAAGACTAATACTGAATCTATAAATTTGCTATACTTTAACCATAAAATACAGAAGGAGAAGAAAATGAATTATAATATTTTAAGAGAAAATCCATTTTTCTTGGATAATAATCAGATGGAATGGGTACGAACGACATTAGAAAATATGTCACCAGAGGAAAAAATAGGTCAACTTTTTTGTATGATAGCATTTTCAGCAGAAGATGAATATATAAAAATGTTGACAGAAAAATATCATGTCGGTGGAATTATGGGAAGACCAATGGAAACAAAAGAGTTCTGTGAATTTGTAAAAAGGGCACAGACAAGTTCTAAAATTCCAGTATTTATTTCAGCAAATATAGAAGCAGGAGGAGATGGTCTTGTTTATGAAGGAACAAATGTAGGATGTAATTTACAGATTGCAGCGACAAACAATTTGGAGTATGTGAAAAAACAGGCAGATATTGCTGCAAGAGAAGCTATTGCTGTTGGAGCAAATCTTGCATTTGCACCAGTGGTAGATATAGACAAAAATTTTCGCAACCCCATTATGAATACAAGAACTTATGGAAACGATGCGAACTTTGTAAAAGAAGCCGGAACAGTGTTCGTGAAGAAAATCCAACAGGAAGGTATTGCAGCATCTCCAAAGCATTTTCCGGGAGATGGAGTGGATGAAAGAGATCAACATCTTCTTTCTAGCGTAAATGATTTATCTTGTGAAGAATGGGATGAGACCTATGGAGAGATATATAAATCAGTAATCGAGGCAGGAACTAAAAGCATTATGGTTGGACATATTATGCAACCGGCATATACCCAAAAGATTAATCCGGAAATTAGAGATGAAGAGATTATGCCGGCAAGTTTATCGAAAGAAATCATGCAAGGTTTACTAAGAAAGAAACTTGGTTTTAATGGTTTGATTCTTACAGATGCATCTACTATGTCTGGAATGTGTATACCTATGAGAAGAAGAGATGCCGTTCCTGCTGCAATTGCAGCAGGGGCAGATATGTTTTTATTCTGTAAAAATACCGAAGAAGATATAAAATACATGATGGAGGGATATAAAAAAGGAATTATCACAGTAGAACGGCTGGATGAGGCTGTGCTTAGAATTCTTGGAGTAAAAGCCTCATTGAGACTACATGAGAAAAAATTGATTCCTATATATGAAAATGCTGTTTCTGTTATAGGGTGTGAAGAACATAAAAAAATAGAAAAAGAATGTGCTGATAAAGCGGTTACTTTAGTGAAAAATAAACAGGATATATTACCTTTGAGTCCAGAAAAAACAAAAAGAATGTTATTATATCCGTTAAAAATGCCTGGAAAAAGTTATTTTGTAAAAGAAAAAGTAGATTTTGAAAGCGCTGTGAAAGAGGCATTTGAAAAAGAAGGATTTGAAGTTACTGTTTTTGAACCGGATCCGGCATTTGAAGGACAAGCTAAACCATTTTCGTATATAGAAGAAAATTACGATTTAATTGTATATGCTGCAAATTTGGAAACGCAAAGCAACCAGACAATGGTTCGAATTGAATGGGCTTCACCAATGGGGGCAAACTGTCCGAATTATATTAACGTTGTTCCTACGATTTTTATATCATTTGCAAATCCATACCACTTGATTGATGTACCAAGAATTAAAACGTATATCAATGCATATAAATTTAAACCGGCTATGTTAGAAAGTGTGATGGATCATTTAATGGGAAGAAAAGAATTTGAGGGAAAAAGTCCCGTAGATGCATTTTGTGGAAAATGGGATACCAAGTTGTAAGGAGGAAGAGAAATGACTTTAAATGATTTTAATAATCAAAAAATAAAGGGATATGAAAAAATTGCTTATGGAATGTCAAATATGGGAGGAAATATTTGTAATACGCTAATTGCATCTTTCGTAACATTATATTATACCGATAATGTTGGGATTGCGGCATCTGTAGTGGGAACTATGCTGTTGATTGCAAGACTTTTTGATGCCATATCAGATATTGCTATGGGAGGTATTATAGATAAGACAAGAACAAAATGGGGCCAAGCACGACCATGGTTTGTTGTAAGTATTATTCCTTTCATTTTGAGTACAATTTTAGTGTTTATGGTACCTGAAAATTTTGGAAATACAGCAAAAGTAATATACATGTATGTGACTTACATTTTTTCAGGAGTAATTTGCTATACAGTAAATAGTTTGTCTGCGGTGTCAATGCAATCCTTAATGACAGGAGACAAGAAAGAACGTATGGGATTAAATGCCTCTTATCAGATTTTTGGATTTATTTCTATTCTTGCAGTAAATATAATTACAAGCGGTCTTGCACAGAAATTAGGCTGGAGAAATATAGCAATTGTATATGCAATTATTTCAGCAGTAATTCTTTTTATTACAGGCTTGGTTTGTAAGGAAAGAAGATGCTTGGTTGTTGCAAATGATGAAGGGAAAAAGGAAGAAAAAATCACATTAAGAGAAGGATTGCCGGTTCTGATTAAAAATAAATATTTTTATATCTTGCTTATGTTGTCGGTAATTAATTATATAACAATAAATACATTTAATGCTGGTGGTGTTTATTATGCAACTTATGTACTAGGAAATGGAGCAATGTTTGGATTAATGACAATTGCGGGAATGTTGCCTACAATATTGTTAACTTCACTAGTTCCAATGATTGGAAGCAAATTTGGCAAGAAGAATATTTTGATATTAGGATATTTATTACAAGTAGTAGGATATACTATTATTTATTTTTCTGGTCAGAATCTTATAATAATGATTGCTGGTCTTATTGTAAAAGGAATTGGTCTTTCACCAGTTGCATCTTTATTAGTTCCTATGATAGGAGATGTAATTGAATATGAAGAAAAGAAAACTGGAATTCGATTGGCTGGTTTATTAAATAGTGTGGCAACTTTCGGAATAAAGGCTGGAAGTGGACTAGGGGCAGCTTTTGTTGGATGGCTTTTAGCTTGGGGAGGATATGTTGCTTCAGCAGAAGTACAATCACCGACAACAATAGTTGCAATGAAAATGATAGTAGCTGGAATTCCTGCTTTGTGCAGTATAATTGGTATAGCCTTTTCATTAAAATTTGATATAGAAAAACACATGTAAACAGAAATAGATAGCAATATAAAAATCTAGAGTCGAGGAAAGGGTGCAACTAAAATGAAAACACGAAAAAAAATGCAGGCAATGAATCCGTATTTACCATTATATGAATATGTACCAGATGGTGAACCCAGAGTGTTTGACGGAAGAGTATATATTTATGGATCACATGATCTTGCAGGAGGCGAAAAATACTGTATGGGAAATTACGTAACATGGTCTGCCCCTGTGGATAATCTGGCTGAATGGAGATATGAGGGAGAAATTTATAAAAGAACACAGGATCCGTCTAATAAAAATAATCAAATGGAATTATGGGCCCCAGATGTTGTAAGAGGAAAAGATGGAAAATTTTACATGTATTACTGCTGTTCTTTCAATCCGGAAATTGGTGTGGCAGTTAGTGATTCGCCAGCAGGACCATTTACATTTTATGGACATGTTAGATATCCAAAGTCTATACTGAATGGAAAAACATTACATGAAGGATTTCCATTTGATCCGGGAGTATTAGTAGATGATGATGGAAGATGCTATCTCTATTATGGATTTAGTCCTGCACAAAAAAAGAAATTGCCGCCGAAAGAGGAATTGATGGAGGCTGGAATGTCAGAAAAAGAAGCTGAAGCACAGCTTATAAAACTGAAAAATATAGAGTTTTCAAAAGGAGCAATGGTGGTTGAACTAGAAGAGGATATGCTGACTGTGAAAGAAAAACCAAAGATGTTGATTCCTGGAGGATTGACTGCAACGGGAACGGATTTTGAAGGACATGGTTTTTTTGAGGCATCTTCTATAAGAAAGTATAATAATACTTATTATTTTATATTTTCAAGCCAGCTGAGTCACGAACTTTGTTATGCAACAAGTAAATATGCAGATCACGGATTTGAATATGGAGGAACCATAATTTCAAATGGTGATATTGGGTATAGTGGAAATCAGGTTCCAAAAGGAATGATGGGAAATAATCATGGAAGCATAATTAACATAAATGGAGAATGGTATGTGTTTTATCATCGTCAAACGCATGGAACAGAAAGTTCCCGACAAGGATGTGCAGAGAAAATTATAATTCAGAAAAACGGAAAAATTCCTCAAGTCGAAATGACAAGTTGTGGATTAAATGGAGCTCCACTTGAAGCAAAAGGTGTCTATTCATCTGCAATTGCTTGTAATCTTATATGTAATGAGAATAAAGTAAAAATTAATTATGGACAGTCATTAAAGTCGGTTCAACCATATATTTTTGAAAGTCAAACTGAAAATGCTGAAGAGAAAACGGAACATTATATAGCTAATATGAAAAAGGGAGATATTGCTGGATATAAATATTTTAATTGCGAAGATGTACAGGAAATACGAGTGTGTATTCGCGGAAAAGCAGATGGGGAAATTAAGATATTCTTAGATGAAGAAAAGAAACTGGAAGCTGGAAGTATTTCAGTAAATACAACAAGTGAATCCTGGCAATATAATTCGATTAAGGTTCAAATTCCAAATGGAATACATCCAATATTCATTGAATATACAGGGGGGAATGCAATTGATTTTAAAGAATTTGCATTTTTGTAAAAATAACAG
>OLNW01003188.1_pt1 | contig 12909 bp, 9 predicted proteins | sample 1672121 | NCBI WGS metagenome assembly OLNW01 (sample SAMEA3136648, study PRJEB25190) | human gut metagenome
GCCAATAATTTCATATAATATCTCCATAAGTGTTTTTGTTTAGTATACATTTTATAAGTGATTTTGTCAAGAGAATGTTTAGTGTCCCCATAAAATCAAGGCGACCAATGATCGCCCCTACGAATTTCAATAATTATCGACTAAATATTTGTAGGAGCGGTCATTGGCCGCTCACAAGGTTTATTTATATTTACCGCATATCAAAAGGGACACTAAATTTTAGTGTCCCTTTTACCTAACAATCTTTCTTTTGATATTCCTTAATCAACAATGCACGAACATAACCTCGCGACTTATCTGTCGAATCAATATAAAATCCTCTGCCGTAATAAAAACGAATAAGCGATGTAATCTTTGAGCCTGTATGCAACTGAATTTGAGTTACACCCTTTTTAACCATAATTTTATCAACAAGATTCATTATTGATTTACCGATACCGTTATTTTGACTTGTAACCTTTACCGCAAAACGTGACAAATATGCGGTTTTATCGGGAAATACCTCTACTCTCACACTGCCGACAGGTTCGCCGTCAGACAATGCAAGCAATACAACTTTTGTATCTATATCTTTTTTCACATCATTATACGATTCTTCAAGTGCCGCAAGCTTTTCAACGCCTGACATCTGCTGATATTTAACAAATGCCTCACGCGTGATATTCATAATTGCAGGTATATCATCATAATTAGCCAAACGCACTTGAAATAATGACTGATAATCACTTTCCATTACTATAACCTCCGATTATCCCATCAATGTTGCCATAACTGCTTTTTGAGCGTGAAGTCTGTTTTCAGCCTCGTCAAAAATAACAGATTGAGGTCCGTCTATAACTTCTTCTGTAACTTCAAAACCGCGATATGCAGGCAAGCAGTGCATAAATACAGCGTCATCTGCGGCATTCTTGAACAATTCACCGTTTACTTGATACGGCATAAATATCTTTTGTCTTTCTGCCTTTTCAGCCTCTTGTCCCATTGATACCCATGTATCTGTATAAACTACATCTGCATTTTTAATTGCCTCAACCGGATCTGTTGTCAAAATTAATTCTTTTCCAGACTTCTTGAAGTCGTCCTTTGCGTTTGCAACTACTTCCGCGTCACACTGATAATTTTCAGGTGTTGCGATCGCACAGTCCATACCTGCCTTTGCACAGCCGTACATAAGCGAATGTGCCATATTATTACCGTCACCGATATATGCAAGTTTCAAGCCTTCAAGCTTGCCCTTATGCTCATATGTTGTCATAAGGTCTGCAAGCACTTGACATGGGTGAAGCAAGTCTGTAAGTGCGTTGATTACAGGAATATTTGCATATTCTGCAAGGTCCAAAACATCTTGATGTGCGTAAGTACGAATCATAATACCGTCAAGCATTCTTTCCAAAACCTTTGCAGTATCGTAAATTGATTCGCCGCGTCCAAGCTGAATGTCGTTTGACGATAAGAACAACGGATAACCGCCAAGTTGAGTCATACCCACTTCAAATGATACTCTTGTTCTTGTTGATGATTTTGTGAATATCATACCAAGTGTTTTACCCTTTAAAATATGATGTTCAATTCCGCTTTTCTGTTCCTTTTTTAATTTTAAACCAAGCTCCAAAAGTCCTTTTACTTCTTCTGAAGTTAAATCGTGTAAACTGATTAAATCTTTCATTTTATAATTCCTCCAATATACTGCTTAATGTATTAATAAACAAGTCGATGTCTGTTTCTTTTATAATTAACGGCGGTGCAATTCTGATTGTGTTGCCGCCGCAAAGGCTTGTAAGCATTTTATTTTCAAACAACTTATTAAATACAGTCTTGGCTATGCTGTCCTCCAACTGAATACCAATCAAAAGACCTGCATTTCTGACATCTGTAATTTTATCCAAATATTTATTTTGAAGTTCTGTAAGTTTTTCTTTAAAATACTTACCCATCTTACCTGCATTTTCAACAAGATGTTCCTTTTCAAAAATATCAAACACAGCCAATCCTGCCGCCGTTGCGAACGGATTACCGCCGAATGTTGTTCCGTGGTCACCCGGTTCAAATGCAGACGCAACCTTTTTGCCCGCACATACCGCACCAATCGGAATACCGCCGCCAAGTGCCTTTGCCGAAGTGAAAATATCCGGTTCAACGCCGTACATTTGATGTGCAAAAAGATAACCTGTTCTGCCCATACCGGTCTGTACTTCGTCAAAAATAAGAATAATATCTTTCTCGTCGCATAGCTTTCTAAGCTTTTCAACGTATTCCTTATCCATCGGATGAACTCCGCTTTCACCTTGAATAAGTTCAATCATAATTGCCGCAGTTTTATCAGTAACCGCGTCCTCAATCGCTTTAAAATTATTAGGCTCAACCTGCTTGAAACCCGGTGTCAATGGTCTGTACGGCTTTTGATATTTTTCCTGACCTGTAGCTGCAACGGTTGCAAGAGTTCTGCCGTGGAATGACTTATCAAGCGTGATTATCTCATACTTATCCAAACCTTTTTTATAATAATAAATCTTTGCAAGTTTGAATGCACCCTCATTGGCCTCTGCACCGCTGTTTGCGAAAAACGCTTTTTCCGCACAAGTATTTTCAACAAGCTTTTGTGCAAGCTTTGCTTGATTTTCTATATAATAAAGACTTGATGTATGCACTACTTTATCAAGTTGATTTTTAAGTGCGTTTATAAAATCTTTGTGTCCGTGACCCAACGCATTTACGGCAATTCCGCCAAGAAAATCGTAATATGTATTACCCTTGTCGTCAAACAGTTTCATTCCCTCACCCTTTTCAAAGCATACAGGAAGTCTGTCGCCGAAAGTATTCAAATAATATTTTTTATCTAATTGTATAACTTCATCAAGCATTACTAACCCTCCAAAATTTCAAATACGTTTATGATTATACTCCTTTTTGAATAAAAATGCAAGTCTTTTTGACAAAAAAGTTTAAATCATATAAAAACAGTGCATAAATATTCATCGTGCATGAATATTTATGCACTGTACTGGATAATTAATCAGTTTTAATCATATAAATTCATCTATTGCGTCCTCGTAATCGTCAAGAGAATGTGCGCCGACAATCTTCTTAACAGGTTTGCCGTCTATAAATAAAATTACAGTCGGTATTGAAACAATAGCATTTTGAGCGGCAAGCTCGCCTTGATCGTCAACATTAACCTTGCACACCTTGACTTTACCGTTGTATTCCTCTGCAATTTGTGAGATTATAGGCGCAACCATTTTGCAAGGTCCGCACCAAGAAGCCCAAAAGTCAACAAGCACAGGCATATTTGACTTTATAACTTCACCATCATAGTTTTCCTTTGTCAATTCGATTTCCATTTGTATTTCCTCCTCTATGAACTGTGTTATTTATATGACGGGATTGTTGTAAACACTCTGTTTACAGCACCGGATTCATACACGCTCTTTTCGGAAAATCCCGTTTCGGTGTGTGTATATTGCTTTATTGTTGTTCCCGCACCGGTGAAAACATATACATTTATATTTTTCGTACCGTTGTCGTTTTCGGCAACATCGTAATAAACACTTCCGTTACTTACATTTTGGTCAAACAATGTATAATATCCGCCGTTACCGTCCGATACTTCAAGCACCCACTTTTGACTGTCGTCCCAAATAAATTCATCACCGTCTTTTTGTGCGGAAGTGTATAATGTAAGTGCACCGTTATCGGTTGTGTTGCTCGATGATTCAACTGTACTCCACGTTGAATCAACTGCTGACTCATTCGATTTATTTATTATTCTTACATCCTCTTTCGGTTCAGGCACATCTTCCGACGGCTTACTCTCAGGTTCAGCACTTTCTGAAGGCTCATTGCTCTCTTTCGGCATATCGAGAATATTTTTAGGCAGTGCCGATACGATACTGCTTTGTTTTGCTCTCTGCCCTGCCACATATCCGCCGCCGACAAGTATAACGGCAGCCAATATACAGCATATCGCTTTAATTACTTTCTTCATCCCTCTTCCTCCTTAATATCAACATATTTTTTATCAATCTTTTCACAAACCGCTCCTGCATTCGTCATATTGATTATTTCCGCAATAACTTTATCGGTCGTATCAATCGGACACGATATGATAAAAGTAACCTCATCTTCGTAAATAGTGTCCTCAAGCAAATATCCCTTAGTCATAATCTCATGTTGCATTTTTCCGAGCAAAGAATAATCAACTTTTACAGAAACTATATCGCAAAGCTTTCTTATAACTATTTCCGACTCAATCAGTCCCTGTTTTGCCGATGCTCCGTAAGTATGTACAAGTCCGCCCGTTCCGAGAAGTGTACCGCCGAAATAACGCGTAACCACCACAACCACATCAACTATCCCGGATTTACGGATTGCGTCAAGAACGGGCATTCCTGCCGTCCCCGACGGTTCGCCGTCATCACTGTAACGAAAAATATTATTTTCGTCAATCACATATGCGTAAACATTATGCGTTGCATCCGAATACTTTGAACGCATTTCATTCAAAAACGCAAGTGCGTCATCTTCATTGTCAACAGGTTTTACATTTGCGATAAATTTTGATTTTTTCTCTATAAGCAGTGACTGCGACTGCTTTTTTACCGTTTTGTATACGTCTTTTTTTGACATTTTACAAAATATACTCCCTTATTTTATCATACATTTTAGCATCTACCATAAGCTCCATTACAGTGCCGTTTTCGCCGTATTCTTCTGATATTACTTTTTGATTTTCATGAAGTTCATTCACAAGCGAACCTGCACTGTACGGTATGCAAGCCTTAATTTTCTGCTTTTTACCCGGTGCGGTATCGGCTATCGCTTCAATCAATTTATCAATATTTGTTCTGTGCTTGGCACTTATATATACGCACTTGTCACTCTTTAAATTAGTTATCGGATAATCTTCAAGTCTGTCACACTTATTAAACACCGCCACAACCGGCTTACCGACCGCACCGATGTCAGACAAAACTTGTTCCACGACTGTGATTTGATTGTCCATTTCTTCCCCCGACGCATCAATGACGTGTAAAAGCACATCTGCCACAACCGCTTCTTCAAGTGTTGATTTAAAAGCCTCAATAAGATGGTGCGGAAGTTTTCTTATAAAACCAACAGTATCGACAAGTAATATTTTTCTGTTATCGTCAAGTGTTATCGCTCTTGATGTAGGGTCAAGCGTTGCGAAAAGTTTATCTTCCGCAAACACCTGTGCGTCTGTAAGCGTGTTTAAAAGCGTTGATTTGCCTGCGTTCGTGTAACCCACAAGTGCCGCAGTTATAACACCGTCTTTCTTGCGTCTGTCCCGAATAAGTCCGCGATGTTTTTTCAGTTCCTTGATTTCTTCTTCAAGTGCCGAAATTCTTCGTCTTATATGACGTCTGTCACTTTCAAGACGCGTTTCACCCGGACCTCTTGTACCTATTCCCGCCCCTGTACGGCTCATTTCCACACCGAAACCGCGAAGTCGCGGCAAGCGGTATTTAAGCTGTGCAAGTTCAACTTGAAGTTTACCCTCGCCGCTTTTTGCACGCATTGCGAAAATATCAAGTATAAGCATAGAACGGTCAAGCACTTTTATTTCAAGAAAATCACTTATATTTCTCATTTGTACAGGCGAAAGCTCATCATCAAACACAACCATATCGGCATTAAGCGTTTCTATGGCAATTTTGAGTTCATCAAGTTTGCCCTCGCCCATATACGTTGCACTTTCCAAATCAGCCTTGTTTTGAATCATTTCACCCACAACAATACCGCCTGCCGTTTTCACCAATTCGCCAAGCTCATGTATTGATTCTTCAGTTGTATCCCAAAGTGCGTCACGCATACCGCGATGTACACCCGCTAAAATTACACGTTCCTGTTTTTGCTCGTTATACTCCATATTTACCTCGCTTTTTGTTTCTATATATTCAGTATAACAAAAAAATCGTTTTTAGTATACCCTTTTGGTGAAAAATTCAAAAAATTTTAATATTATAAATAAAAAATATCGGTATGATTTTTTCCATACCGATATTTTAAGTTATATCGTGTGTTTTATATTTGCCACCCCTCAGTCGGCTACGCCGACAGCTCCCCTCTATGGGAGCCGAAAGTCTCACCTTGAGGAGAGGTGGCACATAGTGCCGGAGTGGTGGTTTTAATTTTATATTTACTCGGGCGACCAATGATCGCCCCTACGGATTTATTGTATACGCAAACAGACGATTTATGCTTTTTCATATTTGCCACCCCTCAGTCGGCTACGCTGACAGCCCCTCTATGGGAGCCGAAAGTCTCTCCTTGAGGAGAGGTGGCACATAGTGCCGGAGGGGTGGCTATCTTTTAACATATTTTTGAATGCAAATTTTAATTGATTCGCTCATAATTTCGGTACACTTTTTAAGTGACATACCAATACTGCCTGCTGCCCAATCCTCAATAACCGAAACATAACCGCCGATAAACAATCTCAAATTCATTTCAAACGATTCTTTATCGCTGATATACGAAGCTTCGGACGCATCACGCATACACTTTTCAATAACTATATCGCGAAGTCTTTTAAGAAACTTATCCGCACCGTCTGTATTCAAGAGCATTTTATACATTTCCTCGTCGTCCTCAATAAATTCACGAACGTGATTCATAATATCATACGGATCTTCAAGAACACTCTTAATTGCGTTTTTATTTATCGAACCGAACAGTTCATTTATAACGTCCGTCTGAATTTTTTCGCGAACATCGTCAGCCGTTTTGAAATGTGCGTAAAATGTACTTCTGTTAAGATCAGCCGTATTGACAATATCGGTAACGGTTATCTTCTTATTCTTTTGCATAAGTTCGACATACGCATGGACAATCGCTTTTTCAGAACGTGTAAAATTCCTATACGTTTTCTTTTTCTTTACTTCTTCCATGTTTTTTTATCCTCCTAAGCACAATGAACACAGCCATCAGCAAAACAGCCGTTCCCCCACAAATCACAATCGGTACAATCGGCGATATTTTCTTATAAAGCAATACATATTTACAAGGTTTTGCCGTTTCAAAAACCGCATAACTGCCGTCAATCGTACAATCAACCATACTCCATTTACCGTCAATCTGTACTGCAATCTTTGCCGCCTTTTTCTTATCATCACGAATATGTACTTTTATAACATCATAAGCATCTTTACTTAACGTAAATGAGTATGCCTTACCGTTTTTGTAGCCGTCAAAAACGTGGTCAACATCTTCCTCTTTGAGCGACAATGTTGTATTATCCGCAAATACGCTTTCGGCAAGCATTAACGGCGGTTCTTCGCCTGATGAAATAGTCGTTGTTGCCTTGTTGTATTCTGCCGAAAATGTAGTGTGACGTATGATAGGACTTTTCACGTCCTTATCCCACATCGGAACTTCACTGCCGTCAGCGGTAAGTTTCGGTATATCGCTGTCATTTAATACAGTACCGTAATCAACTGTCATTGACTTCAATTCTTTATCTTTATCCTTGAATATAACATTGAAATGAAATCTTGAAAGTTCTGTTGACTTTGACTGCAAAATCGCACCTATACTCTCGGCGTCATTTTGAGCCAAACTCTTTATTTGCGGAAGGAATTTATCTCCGTCCGCCATATAGAAATTACTGTTATCCAAAAGCGGCATACGGCTCGGGAAACTGCCGTCAGACGTTGTCATATCGTCAGGCTTGACAGCCTCTGCTCTGCCCTCAAGATTCATTCCGCTTATACCTGAAAGTCCCTCATCAATAAAATAACAACCCGTAACGTCACCGTCAACAAATCCCACTATTGCACCGGCATCATCTTTTTTACCGTCCAATCTCGGAAGCGAATATGACGTATTAATATTTTTAGCCGAGCCGGCAATACCGCCGATATGGTCGTTACCGTCAACATCATTTATCGCAATACAATTATCTATATTTCCGCTTGTATATCCTGCCGTACCACCGCTGTAACTGCCGTCATTTACAGCAATTTCACCTGTTGTAAGCGAATTTTTTATATCGCCTATATCACTCTTACCGCAAATACCGCCCGCATATTTCGATTCTGCGGTTACATTACCGAAACTTATACAAGAATCAATTACAGCTTTCAAAACAGAATCGGAATTTACTTTAGTGCCGTCAGGCAAAGTAAGGTTTTCACCGGAACGAACTATCGACTCAAAGCCGACACATCCGACTACACCGCCTGTCGATTCGGTTCCGTCTACGGTACCGTTATTTATACAATATTTCACAAGTGCCGTATCGGCATTTTCATCACCGATAAGTCTTGGCAATGAAATATCCGTACTCTTCAAATCACTTATTGCAGTTTTTTCATCATCTGTTTCCGCCGCTTTAGCCGTGGTAAACAACATATCCTTTAGCATACCGACAACAGACGGTTCAACGTCATAACTGCTGTCAAGCTCACCGTCAGGTGTTACGTTGTATCCCGGATCAATATCGTCCTCAGATTTTACACTTTCCGAAGAAGTATCATTATTGCTGTCGCTTCCACCGCTGTTACCGCCGCTACTGTCACTACCGCCATTGCTTGGCGTTGCCGTAGGTCTTGTTATATGACCTAATGTAGGCAACGGCTTTAATGTAGGAAGTGTTGAGCCCAACTTATCAAGTACGTCTTTAAATGATTTAATTGTATCTTTTAAGCCTTTCAATTCCTTGCTCATATTCAAAACAAGGTTGTCAAGATTCTCCATTGTATCACTGACCGAATCACCGACATCACCCGATACATATTTAAGCTGTCTTAAAAGTTTCTTCAATTCTTCATTTGTATCGTCAAGATTATCAATTACATCATCAATATCTTTTTCCATCTTGTCAAGACGATTTGAAAGTTTGTCTTTTGAATCGTCAACATCATCTTTGCCCTTATCAAGCGAATCGTTCAAATTGTCGATAAGGTCTGACAATTCATCACCCTTGCCGTCAAATTCGTCAAGGAAATCATCAAGCGATTCAAGAGAAGTATTAAGCGAATCACTCACATCTCTGATTGACTGCTTTGATTCGTCTGTGAACGAAGATATATCTCCTCTTGCTTGGTCAAGCGTATCTTTCAGCGAACCTGTCACATTACTGTCAGACGCTGAATTTACCGCATTTGTTATACTGTCCATCATATTGACGGCTGAATCCGTAAGAACGTCAAGCCTTGAACGTGTATTATTTTTTGCGTCACCCAAGCCTAAAAGCGACATAAGTCCCGATACATCATTTGAACCTGTCAACAGTTTCAAACCGTATTCAATCAACTTTGTTCTTGCACTTGAAATATCGTTTTGGAATGTATCTATATCTTTTTCCATCGCCGCTTTTGCACTCTGATAAGACAAGTCAATATCGGTATACGGTTCAAATCGACCGACTACACCGCCAACACTTCTTCTTCCCTGAACAGCTGCATTATTGATACATTCTCTTACTTCACCGCTTTGTGTACCGACTATACCGCCGATATTGTCGCCGAAACTTTCGCCGCCGACAGCGCCGTTATTTGTACAAATAACAACCGCACCCTCGTTATTACCGCAGATACCGCCGGCGTTTACCGTATTTTCGTTTGCGTCCGGACACACTTTTCCGTCATTTCTACTCAGCTTTATTCTGCCCTCATTGTAACCGACTATACCGCCTGTTTCACTGTCACCAACAACTGTAGCCAAATTTGCGGAAGAATCGACAACACCTGTCATTGCATTGTAGCCGACAAGTCCTCCGACCTGTTTCTGACCTTTGATATTTCCGCCGTATGAACAGTTTACGATTTTACCCGCGTTATAGCCGACAAGTCCGCCTGCACCTTTTGAGCCTTTATCAAAATTTTGAGTATTTATATCAGTCTTACTCAAAATCGAGGTGGCTTTTTGTCTAAAAACCGATTCCGTATCGGTTCCGACTGTAACCTTTATATCTCCTGTTATGTTCAAATCTCTGATCTGACCTTCTTTTGTCACTGAACAGAAAAGTCCTTTATTTGAACCCTCAAATGAAAGCTTGACATTCTTTATACTGTGACCGCCGCCCTCAAAAGTTCCGCAGAATACCTCCGCACTTTTTATTTCCACGCCGTTTAAATCAATATCATTTTGTAATACGAACTTCTTATTTTTTGAATACTCGTCATATACGCACTTTTCAAAAAATTCTTTAAGGTCGTTCACTGTCGATATTGCAACAGTGTCGTCTGCCTGTACAATGCACATAGGTAATATGTTTAGCATTATAACAAGTGCAGTCAGAAAAGATATGATTTTATTGTTCTTCTTCGTTGTTCTCATTATCCTCATCCTCCTGCTTTTCATCTATTTTTATATTATCTTCCTTACTCTCTGTAAGCAACAAATCCTGTTGATTTCCAAGTTCGACTTTCGCGTCTATATCACCCTTTACCAAGCCGTAGAATACACCGTCCATAAAGCCTGAAACGTGACCTCTGACATGACCGTTGACGAACATAATTCCGGACATTTCTCTCTTCGCCGCTTTGTCGCCATCTGTTGCCTTTTTACCGAATGCGGTCTTTTCAATAAACTTATCGCACAGCAGTACAATTTGCGGAAGTACCATCATTACTATAACTATTGATATTAACGTTCCGCGTCCAAGTACCGTACCGAGTGCCGATATAATAGCATTTGTCGAAATCATACCTATTAGAAATCCCGCAAGTGTAAGGATTGAACCTGATGTAAGAATTGTCGGGAACGATTGGTTAAGTGCGGTTGACGCCGCCTGTTTATTATCCATTGTTTCCTTTAATTCAAGGTATCTGTTCGTAAATACGATAGCATAGTCAATCGTAGCACCCATCTGAATTGAACTTACAACCAAGTATGCAAGGAAGTACAATCTCTGCCCTGTAAGGAACGGAATTGAGAAGTTAATCCACACACTTCCCTGTATCGCAAGTACCAAAAGTACAGGAACACCTGCCGAACGGAATGTGAACATCAATATCAAAAGCAATGCCAAGATTGTGATAAGATTAATCTTATTATTGTCTCCGCCGAACGAATCACCCAAGTCACGGCTGTTTACGCTGTCGCTGACAAGCAAACATTCGTCATAATACTTTTCAACGTCACTTCTGACGTCTTTAAGCATTTGATATGCCTCGTCACTTTCAATGTCACATTTATATGTAAAGATTATTCTTGAATAATTATCGCTTTCAAGCTGGTCTTTCGCGTCTGTCAGCTTGTCGTAAAGGTCGTTAATATCATTCGTTTGATCCTCGTCAAGATTGATTACACCCAAATCCATCTTCTCGTGTACATACATAAACAAGTCGATTATAGGCACTTCATAATCATTTACGTCACCGAATATTGCACTGTATTCATCGTGTTCCGCGCCGTATGCCTGGAACAAAAGGCAACACAAATCATAATCGATATTCATAAGCTTTGAAGTTTCTCTTGCGTTTATTTTTTCGGTAAGTATGTGGTCGTCGTCAAGCTCCGTATTTGCAAGACCCAAAGCCGAATTTATGCTCGGATTTTCCTCGACAAGCGATATAACTTTTGCCTCTCGGTCATAGTCACCTGACGGAACAATTACAGCAAGCTGATGATCCGTACCGAAAATTTCGTCAACCTTTCGTTTTGCGATTGAGTTTTCGGTAGGCTTTTTAAGCTGTTCGGCTGTGGCGTCAAAAGCATAGTTACTCATTGACGAAAGCACCGCACCGACTGCTATAATCGCAATAAATATGTAAGGCACAATGTTCTTTAATTTAATAACAACCTTACACCATTTCTCGATACTCGGCACAAAAGAACGGTGAGTTGTTTTATCAATCTTATCCGAAAATGCCAAAAGCAAGCCGGGCATAATAAAGAACACCGTAACAAGACTGCATATGATACCTTTACAAAGTACCAAACCCATATCCATACCGATTCTAAGCTGCATTACCATAAGTGCGGCAAGGCCTGCAAGTGTTGTAAGACTTGATGAGCTAATTTCAAGGATAGCCTTTGAAAGCGCGGTTACTATCGCGTCATACGCATTCTTTGTCTGCTTTTCCTCCGCAAATCTGTGCGAAAGGATAATCGCATAGTCAATCGCCAGTGCCAACTGCAACACCACCGCAACCGACTTTGTAATAAACGAAATTTCACCGAGCAGATAGTTCGTACCCATATTCAAAAGTGCCGCCACACCGAATACTATAAGGAATATCGGCACTTCCATAAAGCTCTTTGACGTGAACAGCAAAACCGCTATAATTATCACAAGTGCTATACCCAAAATAACGGTCATTTCTTTTTCAAGCTGTTTAGAACTGTCGTCTATACTGTCGGAATAAGCATAGAAGTCATATCCGTCAAGCTGTGCTTTCAAATCATCGACAATTTCAAGTTCTCTGTCCAAATCGTCACGCACGCTAAGCGTAACCGTAAACAATGCCGCAGAATCTTTATAGTGGTCATCGTCATTCTCAAACTCAACCTCTTTTACTCCGTCAACCTTTTCGAGTTTATCTTTCAGTTTTTCCGCTGTTTCGGTCGTTATGGTCGTAACCATTATTTTTTCCGTATCGTATGTAATAAACTCATCGTCCATTAAAGTAAGTCCGCGTCTTGTTTCCGTTTCTTCGGGAAGATATGAACTTATGTCGTTGTTTACCTGCACTTTCGGTATTGATATTACGCACAATACAAGTGCAAGTGCAAATATTAAATAGAATGCACGTCTTTTATCAACAATAAAAGTTGCTATTTTTACCATTAAATTATTGTCTTTTCGACTATCATTTTTCACATCATTTTTCTTCATATATTTACATCTCCGAAAACATTAATCTCATCAATACATATTATAAATTCCGTCACTTTGTACGTCAACAGTCAATTTTCATATCGGTGTTTATTTTCCGACACTTA
>OLNW01003199.1_pt1 | contig 12891 bp, 10 predicted proteins | sample 1672121 | NCBI WGS metagenome assembly OLNW01 (sample SAMEA3136648, study PRJEB25190) | human gut metagenome
TCACAAACAGCTACACCCCAGGAAAAACAAGCGTAACCGTAACAAAGAAATGGTTAGATAACAATAATCAGGATGGAAAGCGTCCGGCTAGTATCAAAGTGCAGCTCTATGCAGGTAATGCTGAGCGTGTCGGGGAAGTTGAGCTGAACAGTGAAAATAAATGGACCTATACATGGAGAAATCTGCCGGAAAAAGCAAACGGACAGAAGATCACTTATAAGGTAAAAGAAGCCGGAGAAGTAAGCGGATATACATCGGCGGAGCCGACAGGAGATGCAGAAGAGGGATTTGTGATCACGAACAGCCACACCCCGGAGACAATCGAGGTGAAAGGAAGCAAGACCTGGTCTGACAATGACAATGAAGATGGAAGCCGTCCAACCAGTATCACGGTAAACCTTCTTGCAAATGGAACAAAGAAAGCCAGCGTGAAAGTAACTGAAAAAGATGGCTGGAAGTACAGCTTCAAAGACCTGCCGAAATATGAAAACGGTGAAGAGATCACCTACACAGTGACAGAGGATGCGGTAGCGGGCTATTCCACAAAGATAGACGGTTACAACATCACAAACAGCTACACCCCAGGAAAAACAAGCGTAACCGTAACAAAGAAATGGTTTGATAATGATAATAAGAACGGAAAGAGGCCATCTGAAATTAAGGTTCAGCTTTATGCAAACGGAAAAGAAAGTGGAAGTCCAGTTACTTTAAATGAAGCAAACAAATGGACATATACTTGGAGCGGTCTGGATGAGAAGAATGGTGGAACTACAATTGTTTATACAGTAAAAGAAGTCGGCACTGTAGATGGATATGAAACATCTGTAAGTGGCGATGCACGTACTGGATTTACAATTACCAATACTCTTAAATCCGGAACTCTTGAGATTGTCAAAGCAATCACTGGTGCTATTTCTGATTCAACTCTTACAGCAGAACAGAAAGCAGCGATGACATTTACTGTTACAGGTCCTGACGGATATTCTGAAACTGTTCATTACAGTGATTTCACAGATGGAAAATATACATTCAGTAATCTTCCACTTGGTGAGTACACAGTAACAGAAACAAATGCAGATATCGAAGGCTATAAACTGACTACTACTTACAGTGTAGACGATGGAAAAGCAACAGTAACAAGTAAAGAAACAGCAACAGTTACAATTACAAATAACTACACTACAAATAAGAAAACATCAGTCAAGATCAGCAAGGTAGATGCCGAAACATACAAAGTACTCGGCGGCGCCCACCTCATGGTTATTGACCCGGATGGAAATGTAGTAGCTGAATGGGATTCTACAAAGAATGCTCACAAGATCACAGGTCTCAAACCGGGAGTTACTTATACTCTTCGTGAGACAAAAGCACCGAAGGGCTATGATGTTGCGGCAGATACAACATTCGAACTGAATGAAGACGGAACAATCAACACAGCAAACACGACAACATCAATCAGTGGTGACGATCTTCTTGTAAAAGATGAGAAGACAGTAGACAAGACAGTTTCCGTATCTGTAACCAAGAGACTGGTAACAGTTGACGGACAGGTTATTGGAGCACCGGATGCTACATATTATGTTGCGCTTTATTCAGATCCTGACTGTACACAGAGAGTTTCAGATGTAATGGCTCTTAATTATAAGAATGCATCTGTTTCTACTGTAACATTTACAGGACTGAAAAAAGGCCAGACCTATTATGTAGGTGAGTGCGAGGCAGATGGAACAAGCTACCTTGCAAATGTAAATGCAGACGGAACTTTATACACGGTAGATTTTTCTGATGGAAATACAGTAGAAGTTACAAATAATGATGGAAGTAAGACCATATACTTTGATAATCAGTTTGAAAAGGTTCCGGATGGTTACTACAAAGAAGGTGAACTGAACATCACCAAGAAGCTGGTAGGCGGCGATGGAAAAGCTAAGAACAGCAGTGAGGTTTTCTATGCAGGAATTTTCTCAGACGCAGATTTCACACAGCTTTCTCCAGACGTTTCTGATAACATCGTACCGTTGGATCTGGCAGGTGGTTCAAAGGTAACTTCACAGGTTAAGGTTTCTATTCCGGAAAGCGGCTCTATTACCTTATATGTAACAGAGGTAGATTCCAAAGGAAATCCGGTTGCCGGAGCAGCAAGTTTTAAATATGATGTCAGCGTAGATAATATGCAGGTAACTTTTGATGATGACAATATCAGTGCAGATGTAGTAATTACAAACTCTGAGAATACACCGGAAGTTACACCAACACCAACTACTACGACACCGAACACTCCGGTTACACAGAGTGGATCTACAACGAAATCTGCCGTCAAGACAGGCGACAGCACACCGATCGGAATGTTTGTAGGATTATTTGCAGCAGCGGCCGTAATTGCCGGAGCAGCGGTATTCTTTAAACGCCGTAAGAAATAATATGTAAATTTGAAAAGGGCTACACACTTTATAGTGCGTAGCTCTTTTTTGGGTCTGACGGCATATAATAAAAAGTTATTTTTATAACGATTATTGACAATTTAAATTAAAATACGTTATTATAAATATAGCAGAAGTGAACATAATATATTAAAATACGTTAGAATTGAGAGTGAGGTGTTAATATGTTATATGAGTATTTGTTAAGTAGATATAAGACAAATGAGCCTATATTTTTATCTGATATTGACCTTCCGGTGTCTTCAACAAATTTAAGACAGATGTTTAAAGTATTATGTGACAGTGGAAAAATCAGAAGATTTGATAATGGTGTTTATTATATACCTGCTCCATCTAGATTAAAAGGAGGAACGGGAATTGCACCGGAAATTGTTGTACGGTATAAATATATTATGCGAAATGGTAAAGTAGAAGGATATTATTCTGGTTATACATTTGCCAATCAGCTTGGAATCACTACACAGGTTCCATATATACTAGAGATAGTATCTAATGCGGCAAGTGCTAACGTTAGAGAAGTGAGCGTAAAAGGACAAAAGGTTATATTAAGAAAGCCTAAAGCAGCAATTAATATGCAGAATTACAGAATACTTCAGTTTCTCGATTTATTAAAAGATATAGATATTTATGCTGATAGTATTCCGGATCGTGTATCTGAAATACTTGCGCAGTATGTAAGAGATGAGAATATAAAGAAAACAGAGATTGACCAGTATATTATTTTATATCCGGATAAAGTATATAGAAATCTTTATGAGATGAGGTTGTATAATGTTTTTGCATAATGACAAAGAATTATTTCAAGAAGTAATATATTCTGCATCAGTAGAATTGAGACTTCCAATTGCAGTAATAGAAAAAGACTATTATGTCACTATGTTATTGAAAAAACTTGCTGAAAATGCGCCGGAATGTGTATTTAAAGGAGGAACATCTCTTTTTAAATGTTATCACGCAATTGATAGGTTTTCAGAAGATATTGATATAGCGTTTTCAAATAAATTAACTCAAGGTGAGAGAAAAAAGTTAAAAAATATAACGATTTCAGGAATAAGTGAAACATTGGGATTGCCAATAACAGATTGGGAGAAAGCAAGAAGTAGAAGAGACTACAATTGTTATACATTTGCGTATGATCCATTAGAAGGGTATGTTCCTGAAAGTCTGGCACAGGGTGTTAAGATGGAGATATCACTAGGGGCAATTTCTTTTCCAACAGTTAAACTTTCAGTGGATAGTTTGGTATATCAGTATTTATTAAAAGACAATTGGGATATTATAGAAGAATATAATTTACATCCATTTGAAATGCAAGTACAAAGTTTGGAACGAACATTTGCAGATAAAGTTTTTGCATTGTGTGATTACTTTCTTACTGGAAAAATTTTGCGTCATTCGAGGCATTTATATGATATATATATGTTATTACCACGAATAGAGCAAGATACAAAATATAAAGAACTGGTAGGAGAGATCAGGGCGGATCGGGCGTCCATGGGTGAAGGCATTTGTCCATCAGCACAAGATGGTACAAATGTTCCTATGATTTTGCATGAAATTATTGAGAACGAAATTTATAAGAAAGATTATGAAGTAATTACTTCATATTTCCAGAACCATCCAGTGCCATATGAAACAGTTATTACAGCACTGGAAACAATTGCAGAAAGTGATATTTTTGCATAATAAATTATAAACAGGGGGATTTTTAATCATGTCACAGGGTTTTAATCATTTTGATGAGAATGGAAATGCAGTTATGGTGGATGTTTCCGGGAAGAGTGTTACCTATAGAACGGCGATTGCTACAGGAGAGATTCATGTAGGAGAGGCTATTATGGCTGCTGTGAAGGAAGGTTCCGTGAAGAAGGGAGATGTTCTTGGCGTTGCGCGTGTAGCGGGCATTATGGGTGTGAAGAGGACTTCTGAGCTGATTCCGATGTGTCATCCACTTCCAATCCAGAAGTGTTCTGTAGATTATGAACTGGATGAGGCAAATGGAATTATCCGGGCTTTTTGTACAGTTAAGACAGAGGGAAAAACCGGCGTGGAAATGGAGGCGCTGACAGGAGTTCAGGTGACTCTTCTGACAATTTATGATATGTGTAAGGCGATTGATAAGCATATGGTAATGTCCAATGTGCATCTGGTTGAGAAGACTGGTGGTAAAAGTGGAGATTTCCGATTTTAGCCAGAACGAAATGATTTGCAAATGTTCATCCGATTAAAACAGAACATCTGGTGAATTGTGATATTTGTTAATATTAAAAAAATTTGTTGGGTAAAAGAGAATAAAAGTGTATAATAAATAAAAAGAAAAGAACGGCTGTTTTCTGTATATATTGGAAGATATTTCAGTATAAGATACTGCGGCAGAATAACAGTCGAAAAACCTTTTTTTGGGATGCTATAATTTATGGAGGGTTTTACAATATGAAAAGAGTAGCGATTATTACATCCAGCGATACTGGATATCGTGGAGAACGTGAGGATTTAAGTGGTCCGGCAATCCGTGAGATCGTTGAGAAGAATGGATATGAAGTGGTATCTGCGGATATTCTGCCGGATGACAGAAAGATGCTGTCAGAGAGAATGGCAGAGATTGCAGATAAGGGAGAGGCAGAATTGATTCTGACTACAGGTGGAACTGGTTTTTCTCCACGAGATATTATGCCAGAGGCAACAGAAGATATCATTGACAGACGTGTGCCGGGGATTCCGGAGGCAATGCGTGCATACAGTATGACGATTACCAAGCGTGCCATGCTGAGTCGTGCAACAGCTGGTATCCGTAAAAAAACGCTGATCATTAATCTGCCGGGAAGTCCGAAGGCTGTAAAAGAGAGTCTGGAATATATCATTGATGCGCTTGGACATGGCATCGAGATTATGACGGGAGAAGCTGGAAACTGCGCGAGATAGTTGACAGTCATTAATGGAAGAATAAGTACGAAAATAAAATCAGGAAGGTAAAAGGGATAGTTTTATGGGAAAAGTAATTGCAGTCTGTACAAGTGACAGGAAAGGAATACAGAAGACAAGCGTTCCGGAGATTGAGATTGTTGAGGACTGGGGCATTGAGGGAGATGCGCATGCAGGAAAATGGCATCGCCAGGTAAGCCTGCTTTCTTTTGACAAGATTGAAGAATTCCGTGCCAGAGGTGCGGAAGTGGAGGATGGTGCATTTGGAGAGAACCTGGTGGTTCAGGGAATTGATTTTGCAACACTCCCGATCGGTACGAAATTCAAATGCAATGACGTAGTTCTGGAACTGACTCAGATTGGCAAGGAATGTCACAGCGGATGTGCGATCTTCAAGAAAATGGGAGAGTGCATCATGCCGAAGCAGGGCGTTTTTACGAAAGTTCTGCATGGCGGAGTAATCCGCCCGGGAGATGAACTGGAAATTGTCATATGAGGAGAATGAAAGAATGATTATTGATACACATGCACATTATGACGCTGATGGATTTAACACAGACAGAGAAGAACTTCTTGCGTCTATGTATGATGGAGGAATCGAGAAGATTGTAAATGTCTGTGCGGCTATCGATGAGCTTGAAGATACTGTGAAGCTGGTTGAGAAGTATCCGTTTATATATGGAGCAGTAGGAGTTCATCCGGATGATGCAGACAAGATGACACAGGAGACTCTGGATGAGATACGCAGAATTTCTCACATGGATAAAATGGTTGCGATCGGTGAGATCGGTCTGGATTATTACTGGCATAAGGAAGAAGCAGAGCATCAGATTCAGCAGAAGATGTTCCGGGCTCAGATGGATATTGCCAGAGAGGAGAAACTTCCGTTCATGATCCACAGCAGAGAGGCGGCAGAGGATACACTTAATATCGTCCGGGAGTATATGCAGGGCGGCATGTATGGTGGTATCATTCATTGTTTTTCATACAGTAAGGAGATTGCAGCAGAGTATCTGAAGATGGGACTGTATCTGGGAATCGGCGGTGTCGTTACATTTAAGAATGCAAGAAAGCTGAAAGAAGCGGTTGAGTATGCGCCGTTATCTCAGCTTGTGCTGGAAACAGACAGCCCATATCTGGCTCCGGAACCGAACAGAGGAAAGAGAAACTCTTCTCTGAATCTGCCATATGTGGCACAGGCAATTGCAGATCTGAAGGGAATTACAGCAGAAGAAGTCATTGATGTGACGAAGCAGAATGCCGAGAAACTTCTGGGGATCTGATAAAGTCAGGGGACAATATAAGGCTTAAAGATAAGATTCCGCAAAGAGCATTACAGAACATAACATGAATAATAACAATATAAAAAATATGATGAAAGTTATTCATGTAAAGTTATACGCAAAAAAGATGTTGACCAGAAGTGCGATCAACATCTTTTTTGTTTCTTAATATCCGCTGTCATAGCTATCGTCGTAATTATCGTAGCTTTCATCATAGTTGCTGTCGTCATTATCGTAACTGCTATCATAACTGTTGTCATAGTTGTCGTAACCGCTATCATAACTGTCATCATAACTACTGTCATAGCCGGAGCTATCATAACTACTGTCACCATTATCATAGCTGGTGCTGTCATAACTGCTGTCACCAGAATCACTGCTGTCGCTGCTACTGTTTCCATCTGAGTTTCCTGTTGAATCAGAAGAATCAGAGGAACCGTCTGATACAGATGCCAGATATTCCCAGGAGTGAATGGATTCCGTATCTTCAACCACATTTCCGGTGGTCTTGTCGATCATGTTTCCTTCCCAGTCAAATTTGACATTCAACAGATTTGTGTTGGTAGAAGGCTTGACATTCATGGACATGATCTCTTTGAATTTGGTTTTCAGGTTTTCGAGGGTGAATTCATCACCGATCAGATTTCGTACACTGTGAGAAGCAGCAAGTTCCTCAGTATAATCATCCAGCATATATGGCCCATATTCGCCGCTGTCGTGGTTATAATGCATAACCATAGGCTTCACTTCCGGAGAAAGAATCTGGATGGTTGATTTGCCGTTCAAAGTTGATTTTTGGATAGTGAAGCTTGCCATTCCTTCCAGAAGTTCCGGGAGCTCCTGTTGAGTGGAAACGAAATTTCCAAGGGAATAAAAAACAGTAGTGCTGTGTCCCTGATCATCCGAGAGCTGTCCATAAGGCTGAAGCACATGCGGGTGTCCGCCGATGATCACATCCACACCCTGCTGCATCAGAAATGCGGCCCACTGTTTCTCAAATTCATTTGGCATGGTTTCGTCTTCAGTACCCCAGTGTGCTACGAAGATAATACAGTCGCTGACCTGTTTGGCTTTCTGGATCATGGCAGTGATTTTATCTTTGTCAAAGATATCCAGCATATAATCGTAGCCGTCACCTAATCCGGAATTGTTTGTACCATATGTATAATCGAGAAACGCAATCTTGATTCCGTTAACTTCTTTTGTCTTTACAGTATCTGCATCTTCCTGGGTTGCATGGATGCCAAGTACGGGAATGTCAGGATAGTTTGTACTCCAGAAATCCAGAGTGCTTTTCAGATAGTCATAGCCATAATCATCTGCGTGGTTGGTAGCGGATTCCACTACATTAAACCCTGCTTTGATAATAGCATCTCCTACTTCCTGAGGTGTGGCAAAAGAAGGGTAACTGCTGACTGCATCATGACTGGGAGCAAAAACCGTTTCCTGATCGATCATGGCTACATCTGCCGCTTGGATCTGATCCAGAACGTGTGTATAAATATGATCATAATTCCATACACCGGAATCATATTCACCGGATTCATACAATTTACTGTGATATAGATTGTCGCCAACAGCAATTACACTTGCAGTGGTAATTTCTGGTGTTTCAGCTGCTTCTTTTGCTTTCTGTTCTTCGAGTGCCGCTGCTTCGACAGCTTCTTTCTGCGGTTTGCTGATCAATGTGTAATCAAGCTGATGGATGATCACAACCAGTATGATCAGAGCCACAACAGAGCACAGAAGACTGATGCGCGAATTGATCTTTTCCCGAAAATTAAGCGGGATATTATTTTTTTTCATATTGTTAATCCTTTTAAAATATAGCTGTGCAGAACAGCGGAAATTTTGATATCTTTATATTCTGCTATTCTGAAAGATTTTTTATTATCTGTTCATTATAACAAATTTCAAGGTTCAAAGAAAGATTAAGAGAGAAATTCTTTCAAAACCTTTCAAAAATGCTTTGTGAGGCAAAGTAATTTAGTGTATAATAAAAGAAATACGGGAGTCAGAAATTAGCAGCAGGGATTAGAGAGAACAGGAACTGATCTCCGTTGATAGAAGGAAATAAGAGGGAGGTAGCCGGATGAACCATTATGAGGCGATTAATGATGTGCTGGTTAATTTATTTAATGAGATTCTGGACCTGGAAGAGAGAGCGCTGATTACGGGAGAATATAAGAATATTTCAGTCAATGATATGCACATTATTGATGCGGTAGGTATCCGGGAGCAGAAGAATATGTCAACAGTAGCCAGGGCATTGAATGTGACTGTGGGTACGTTGACAATTGCAGTGAATAATCTGGTAAAGAAGGGATATATCCAGCGTATGCGAAGCCAGGAGGACAGACGAGTGGTGCTGATCTCATTGACAGAACTGGGAGAGAGAGCATACCATCATCACAAAAAATTCCATGAGAAAATGGTACTGGCAGTGTTGAAGGGATTGAACGTAGAAGAAACAGAGGCGCTGACAACAGCACTGACGAAACTGGAGACATTTTTCAGATCTTATCAGTAGAAATGGTGAAACTTTGAAGATAAGACTACAGGAGCGTTATTCGTTATTGTAGCTGATAAATCAGGTTTCTGTGCTATATGAAAATGTTTAACCGAACTGCGGAGCAGTTATTCGGCATAGAGCCGCATAGCGAAGCGGATGCTTTTATCTGCTTAAATGAAAAAGGCAGGGGTGAGATAATCACCCCTGCCTTTTTGCATATCGTGTCTGCGCTCTAACGGCGATAAAAGCCCCAATTTATTTCATATATTTTTCCAGCACCGGAAATTGCACAGGACCGATTTCCAGAATTTTGCGGTGAAAATCCTTCAGATTAAAGTCATTCCCCAGTTTTTTCTGGCAGGCGGTTTTCAGGTCAAGGAAGTTCAGGTATCCCCAGTAGTATTTCAGATAATTTCCGGGAGTTTCTACGATGTACTGATAGATTTCCCCGGCAGTGGAAGCACTGGTAATGCCAAATGCTTTGAGAAAGGCAGCAGTACGGGCACTGTCCCAGCCGCGATAGTGGATACCGATGTCGATCAGGGAGTAGATACATAGATTCATACTGCGATTTAACCAGGCAAGGCGAACGGCATTTCCGGCGGCAGCAGAGTCTTTCATAAGGGCGGCGGCATATTCATACCCATAGGACTCCACATAGGTAGCCCAGCCTTCCACATAGCCGGAAGAAGTAACCAGATATCGGATATCAGAAGGACTGGTTCTGCCAAAGAAAACAGTCTGATACAGATGACCGGGAAATCCTTCATGTGCAAGGGTTCCAAAGAGTTCCAGGCTGGTGGTCCGCCCGGAATCATTGATATAGATTATATTTGGATTCTGAGTATCAATTGGCGGTGTGAGATAAAAGGCAGGACTTAGGAAGCTTTTTATGGATGGATGAACGGAGCGGAGTTCATAAGTGACCTTTTCCAGTTGTGGAAAATCTTTCGCCATAAGTTTTGGCAATTTTTCCAGCATCTGTGTCGGGGTTAGAGTCAGTTCATTGGAATATGCGGAAAGGTCAGAAAGCAGTTGTGGGTCTTTTTTCAGCAGAGAGCGTATCTGCTCATAATCAGACAGAAGTTGTGCAGACAGGCGCTGTTCAATTCGTTTAACTGGTACATAGGTTCCTGTCTGGCTTCTGAGCAGATAGAGATAATATTCCCGTCCCCCATCAAAAAAAGCCAGCCCACGGCTGCTTTTTCCAGTTCCACGGAGCTGTTCCAGTCCGTCTGCCAGTTCCTGATAGGCAGGGATTACTTCCTGACAGATTAATTTGTGATGATATGTACAGAGTTTCTGCTGATCCTGGGTGCTAAGAACCGGGGTAGAGAAGGTCTTTAATTTCTGAGCAAAAATGTTGTCTATGTAGTTGGAATCGGGTTCTGCGATAAATGAGCGGCATTGTTTCAGAATGCGGTCGAGAGTGGTGTCACTCATGAAAAGTCCTGCCTGGGATTTCTGTTTTTCCAGCTTCAGGATACTCTGAAAATATGGTTTTATTGTGCCCAGGAGTTTCAGGTAGTCAGAAATATCTTCCCTTGAGTGAAAAGAATATTCTGCCAGCAGGACAGGAAGCTGTGCCTGTACACCAAGGCTCGGACCCAGCGGCTCATCCAGAATACTGTTTTTTCCAAGGGCGGCGCGGGTGTGGAAATACAGAAGAAGCATATCACAGGTAAGCTGGTTTTCATGAGAGAGCTTCGAGTAGGCGAAGGATTTCAGTTTGTTTTCATATTTCTGACAGAGACTGGTTGTTTTGTCAGGATCTGAGAGAGCAGTGCCGAGAGTAACTTCAGGCTTCTTGATGCCTTTTTTCTCAGGATGGGTGAGGGTGTAGTGGAGGGTCAATGTGCTGCTGGTTACTTCTGACTGGAATAATTTTTCTGTAAATGTTTCAAAACGGGAATTTTCTGAAATGAAATGACCGGACAGGGAACCCATTCCGATACCGGCGGCAAAGACCAGACAGAGGGCCAGGATTCTTTTTGGGATGCTCATATGAATACGCATATCAACCTCGGGAGGTGCTTTTTACTATTTTATTGGAAAAGAGGGTGGAGTATGCTATCATAGTTACAAATAAAAAATATGTAGAACCAGACTGTGAAGGAGCTGTTTTTGTGTTACTGAGCACGGAGTGAACAGTAACGTTTTTATTTATATGACTGAAAACAGAAGAAATGGAGGTACAAATGATGTCAGAGGTTTATGATATAGCAATCCTGGGGGCAGGTCCGGCGGGGATCAGTGCGGCAATCTATGCTGCCAGAGCAAAGATGAATACATTATGGCTGGACAAGCAGTTTGCTCAAGGCGGACAGATACTGAATACTTATGAAGTAGATAATTATCCGGGACTTCCGGGAATCAGCGGAATGGATCTGGGTGAGGCAATGGGAGAACATGCTGCGAAGCTTGGAATAGAACCAGTGAGGGAGAATGTTCTGGCTGTAGAGGATGCTGGTGAGGAGAAGATCATCCGTACAAAGAAAAATGAGTACAGAGCCAGAACTGTGATCCTTGCCTGTGGCGCCAGCCATCGCAGACTGGGCATCCCGGGAGAAGAAGAACTGTCAGGAGTGGGTGTTTCTTATTGTGCTACCTGTGACGGTGCTTTTTTTAAGGATAAAACAGCTGTAGTTGTGGGTGGCGGAAATATGGCCGTTGAAGATGCGATCTTTCTTTCAAGGATCTGTAAGAAAGTTTATCTGGTACACAGACGCGACGAACTGCGGGCAGATGAGATCCTGCAGGAGAGCCTGACTGCTGATGGAAATGTAGAAGTTATATGGAACAGTGTGGCAGTAGAAATTCAGGGAGAAGAGTGTGTTACCGGGCTGAGGATCCGAAATGTACAGGATAATACAGAATCTGTGATCAATACAGATGGGGTATTTATTGCTGTGGGGATTATTCCAAATACAGAGAAATTCAGTGGTCTGGTAAAGCTTGATGAATCGGGATATATTATTGCGGGAGAAGAAGGAATTACACAGACTCCGGGTATTTTTGCAGCAGGAGATATCCGTACAAAGATGCTTCGCCAGGTAGTGACTGCTGTGTCTGATGGAGCGAATGCGGTAACTTCGGCACATAATTATCTGATCTGGCAGAGATGATCGAGAGGATAAAATTATCTGTTTTGCTGATTGCTTATAACCGAATAACTGGTCTTGATGGAAAAGTGTGAAAGTGTTCTTCACACTTTTTTCATTTGACAAAGATTAGATCCTGTGATAACATACACAAATGCGTAACGAAATGTAACAAATATGTAATAATTACGCATTGGAAAATATTATTTTACAGATAGTGAAAATGATAATGTGTATGTTATAAGGAGTAGATCAGTAAATGAGTAATAAAATAAAAGTAATTTTAATGGCAGCAGCAGTTTCTTCGATGGTTCTGACACAGGGAGTAAGTGCGGCACAGTTTGATGACGGTGAGCAGATATTTACAGACGGAACAGAGAGCAGTGATGCAACAGGAAGCGTAAGCGCCCTGGCAAGTGCCCTTGCGAAGCAGACCGAAGAGGAGACTCAGAAGTTTGTGGAGAAAGAAGAGGAGGCTGCTCAGATTCGTGAAGAGCGCAGAGTAGAGAAAGCAGAGAAAGCATCTGAACAGGCAGAGCAGGACAAAACTGCAGCACTGGAAGCTATCCAGCAGACGGTTGAAGATGCCAGAAAGAAAGCGGAAGAAGAGGCAGAGGCACAGCGTGTGGCTA
>OLNW01003202.1_pt1 | contig 12880 bp, 10 predicted proteins | sample 1672121 | NCBI WGS metagenome assembly OLNW01 (sample SAMEA3136648, study PRJEB25190) | human gut metagenome
ATATATGGTCCTGTTTCTCCTTGGAAGTTTAATATTTGGTCCCATTCAAATATTTCATCTTTTACTCTATTATTTGCTAAGTCGTTAAATATTACTGCACCAATCCCAACTTTTTTAGCTATTTCATCTTTATTTTCTAGTCCTGGATTTTTTTCTTCTATTACTTTTTTAGCTCTTTGAATTGCTTCTTCTAGTAGTTCTTCTAGTTTTATTATTTTTCCTTCTCTTGTTGACATTTTTCCTGTTGGTAATAAAACCATTCCAAATGGCACATGTACTAGTCCATTTGTGTATTTTTCATCTATGCCTAGTAGTTTTGCTACTTCAAATACTTGTTTAAAGTGTAGTGCTTGTTCATATGATGTTAAATATAATGCTTTGTCAAAGTCATATGTTCTTGCTCTGTATAAAATCGCTGCTAAGTCTCTTGTTGCATATGTTGTTGAACCATTTGATTTTTCTATTATACATGGTGTGTTTATTCCTTTGTCTTCTAGGTCTATTATTCTTGCACCTTGAGATTCTACTAGTTTTCCTGTTTTTTCTAGTATGTCTATTACTTCTGGCATTTTGTCTGAATAGAATGCTTCTCCATTCCATGAATCAAATTTGCTTCCTAGTAGGTCATATACTTTTTGGAATTCTTTTAAGCTTAAGCTTCTAAATCTTTCCCACAATTTGGTACAATATTTATCTCCATCTTCTAGTTTTTTAAAGTTGTTTCTACATGCTTCTAATACACTTTTATCTTCTTTGCATAGTAGATTTATTCTTATATAGATTTTTGTTAATTCATCTATTGGATTTTCTTCGATATTATATTCTTCACCCCATAGTTTATATCCTTCTATTAGTTTACCAAATTGTGTTCCATAGTCTCCTAAGTGATTTATCCCTGTTACATTATATCCCAAATGTTTGTATATTTTATATAGTGCTCCACCTATTACTGTTGAACGTAAATGACCTATATGAAATGGCTTTGCAATATTTGGAGAAGAATAATCTATTACAATATTTTTTCCTTCTCCTATTTTTGATTTTCCATATTCTTCATCTAATTCTACTTTTTCAAGTACTTCTTTTGTTATAGCATTTTTGTTTATATAAAAGTTTAAGTATCCACCTACTACTTCTATTTTTTCTATTTTTTCTTTGTCTATTTCTATTTTTTCTTGTATGTCATTTGCAATTATTGCAGGTGCTTTTCTTAGTTCTTTAGCTAGTTTAAAACATGGAAATGCATAGTCTCCATTTTTTTGGTCTTTTGGTTTTTCTATGTAACTTTCTAATTCTTCTTCATTTAAGTTTGTTACTTTTGCTATTGCTTGTCCTATTATTTGTTTAAAGTCTGCCATTTTATTTTCCTTTCATGTTTTGTTTTTACCTATATTTTTAATTACTATTAGCTATTTTTTTGTATATATTCCCATGAGTCTTTGCACATGTCGTTTATATCTTTTTTTGCTTCCCAGCCTAATTCTTCTTTTGCTTTTTTAGGATCTGCATAGCATGTTGCTATATCTCCTGGTCTTCTTGGTGCTATTTTATATGGCACTTTTTTGCCTGTTGCTTTTTCAAATCCTTTTACCATATCTAGCACACTATATCCATTTCCAGTTCCTAAGTTGTATATAAATAGACCTTTCTTTTCTTTGTCTAATTTTTCTAGTGCTGCTACATGTCCTTTTGCTAAGTCTACAACATGAATATAGTCTCTTACTCCTGTTCCATCTTTTGTGTCATAGTCATTTCCAAATACTGATAATTCTTTTAGCTTACCTGCTGCAACTCTTGCAACATATGGCATTAGATTGTTTGGTATTCCTTGTGGTTCTTCTCCAATTAATCCACTTTCATGTGCCCCTACTGGATTGAAATATCTTAATATGCATATATCCCATGTGTTATCTGATTTATATGTATCTTTAAGTATTTGTTCTATAAATAGTTTTGATGTGCCATATGGATTTGTTGTTCCACCTGTTTTACATTCTTCTGTAATTGGTATTGTTTCTGGGTCTCCATACACTGTTGCAGATGAACTAAATATGAATTTTTTTACGCCATGTTTTTTCATTGTTTCTAACAATTCTAAGCAACCTGATATATTGTTTTTGTAATATTCTATTGGTTCTTGTATTGATTCTCCTACAGCTTTATATCCAGCAAAGTTTAAAACTGCATCTATTTCATTTTCTTCAAATACTTTATCTAATTTTTCTTTGTCTAGATAATCCATCTCATAGAATTTAAAGTCTTTTCCTGTTATTTTTCTTATCTTGTCTAATACTTCTTTTTTGCTATTTGAGAAATTGTCTATTATAACTATTTCTTTTCCTGCATTTAATAATTCTACTGCTGTATGACTTCCTATGTAACCTGCTCCACCTGGTAATAAAATTTTCATATTAATTCACTTTCCCTTCAAAATAATATTTTTCTTATTGTGATTTATTTTTTGCTTATTTCTTGACCATTTTTTGTGTCTTTTACTATATATCCTTTTTCACTTATTAAGTCTCTTATTTCATCTGATTTTGCCCAGTCTTTGTTTTCTCTTGCTTTTTTTCTTTGTTCTAATAATTCTGATATTTCTTGTGGTATTTCTTTTTGTTCTTCTTGTTTATCTATGTCTAGTCCTAAGATTGTATCAAATTTTGCTAACATTTTTGCAACTTCTGGAGATTTCTTTTCAAATCTTGCAGCTTCCCAAACATAACTCATTGCAAGTGGCATGTTTAAATCATCATTTATTGCTTTGTGGAAATTTTCTTCTATATTTGCTAATTTTTCTCTATCTTTTTCATCTAAATTATCTGTTCCATTTAAATGTGCTCTATAGCTTCCACGTAATCTTTCTAGTGATTTTTGTGCTGATTCGATTCCTTCCCATGTAAAGTTTAGTTTGTTTCTATAATTACATGAGTAACTAAATAGTCTATATGCTAATGGTTCATAACCTTTTTCTTTTATGTCTTTTACTAGATATACATTTCCTAAGCTTTTTGACATTTTTCCACCATTTATTAGTAGGTATTCTCCGTGCATCCAATATCTTGCTGGAATTTTTCCTGTTGCACCTTTGCTTTGTGCTATTTCATTTTCGTGATGTGTTGGTATTAGGTCTATTCCACCTGTGTGTATATCAAATTGTTCACCTAAATATTTTCTTCCCATAGCTGAACATTCAATATGCCAGCCTGGATAACTTGGTCCAAATTCACTATCCCATTTCATCAAATGATTTTCTGGCGCTTTTATCCATAATGCAAAATCATATGGATTTTTCTTTTCTTTGTCTACTTCTACTCTTGCTCCAGCTTTTTGTTCTTCTAGATTCAAATTTGATAATACTGGATATTTATCTAATTTTGATATATCAAAATATACTGCTGTTGATGTTTCATATGCATATCCATTTTTTATAAGTTCTCTTACATATTCTAGCATCTCATTTATGTGGTCTGTTGCTTTACATACTACTTCTGGTGTTTCTACATTTAGTGCTTTTAAATCATCAAAAAATAATTTAGTATAATGTTCTGCTATTTCTAATGGTGTTTTGTGTTCTTCTCTTGCTGATTTTAGCATTTTGTCTTCACCTTCATCACCATCTGAAACTAGATGTCCAACATCTGTTATGTTCATTACATGTTTTATTTTATATCCATTGTAACGAAGCACTCTTCTTAATACATCTTGAAATATGTTTGTTCTCATATTTCCAATTGTTGCATCTTTGTATACTGTTGGGCCACATGAATATATTCTAACTTCTTTTGAGTCTAATGGCTCAAATTTTTCTTTTTGTTTTGTTAATGTATTGTAAAAATATAAATCCATTTTCACGTTCCTTTCTATTAATGAAATGCAATATGTGTTCCTAACCTAGGCTATATTTTTAGATAAGGGACGGCCTTTAGTTTGGCTCATCCCTTTTATCTATTCAGTATCTCCTGCATCTGGTTTTTCTTCTGGTTTGTCTCCTCCTGTATTTGTGTCTGGTTTTGTTGGATTTGTGTTTGTATTAGTATTTGTTTTATTTTCTGTATTTGTTTTTCCAGAATTTGTATTAGTATTATTTTTTGGTTTTTCTTCTTCTTTTGGCGTTTCTTCTGTCTTTTTGTGTATATCACAAACTTCTTCTATTCTTGTTCCAGATGTTACGTTTTTTCCATTTACTGCTTTCCATAAATTTAGTTGTTCTTTTGGTAATACTGCTCCAAAGTAATTTACTTTTGTTGATGGGCAATATTCATTTGCAACTTTTCCAGATACTGTACATATTTTTTGACTTCCATGTCCTGGACATTTTTCTGGTAAGTTATTTGATGCAAATATTTCTTTATATGTGTCTGTACAACCTGTTGTTGCTAGACAGCCTGTTGTTCTACATACTGTTTGTTCTACTATTCCACTTGGTTTTTGGAATGTTGCTTTTTCTAATGTTTTATGGATATCTGTCATTACTGCATCCCATATTTGCCCTGCTGGGTTTTGACCAAATCCACGAACTTCTTCGTTTTGGTCAAATCCAAACCATGTTGCTGCTGCATAATATGGTGTGAATCCACATAACCATCTATCATAGCTGTTATCTGTTGTTCCTGTTTTTGCTGCAACGTCCATTCCAGATATTGCACAATATGTTGCTGTTCCACCAGCTTTTACTGGTTCTTGTGTTATTGATTTTGTTAAATATGCTGTTTGTTCTGAAAATACTCTTGTTTGTTCTTGATTTGGTGTTAACACTGTATTTCCACTTGTATCAACAACTTTTGTGTAGAATGTTGGTGTTATATATACACCATCATTTGCTATTGTTCCATATGCTGCTGCCATTTCTAATGGACTTGCACCATGTGTCATTCCTCCTATTGCCAATGAAAGTACTTCATCTTGTTTATCTAATGAAGATAATCCCATTTTTTCAAGATATGATAATGATTTTGCTGGTGTTAATTCTTTCATTATCTTTAATGCTGGTATATTTCTTGATAACGCTATAAATTCTCTTATATTCATTGCACCATTTTTGTATTTATCACCATCATTTTTTGGTGTATAGTCTCCACCAAAGTTTGTTTTTGTATCTAAATACAATGTTGCTGGTGTTATTACTTTTTCTTCTAATGCTGGTGCTACATCTGCTATTGGTTTTATAGATGAACCTGTTTGTTTTTTCATTTGAGTTGCTCTGTTCCAGCCAGATCCGCTCTTTTCTCCCAATCCTCCAGCTACTGCAACAACATTACCTGTTTTGTAGTCTATTATTGCCATTCCTGATTGTGTATGTTCATTTATTGGTTTTCCGTCTTTTTTATCTATACCTTTTTTTATGTATTTTGCTTTTTGATATTCTTCTTCAAGTCTTGCTTGAATTGTTGCATCTACTGTTGAGTAAATTGTTAATCCACTACTATATACATAGTTTTCTGCTAATTGTCTTGAGATGTCTTTTTCATCCATAACTTGTGTTATTACTTGGTCAATTACTGCATCTGTATGGTATGAATATGTTGTTCCTGTTGTTGTATTATCTGCCTTTTCAAATTTTAGCCCTGCTTTTGCTTCTTCAACAGCTGAATTATATTCTTCTTCATTTATGTAATTTAGGTCTTTCATTTTACCTAAAACTGTTAGTATTTTTAATTTTATTCTTTCATCTCTTTTTTCTTCTGTATCATTATCTGATGATAATTTATATGGGTTGTAATATGTTGGTGATGTGTTTATTCCTGCTAAAAATGCACATTCTGCTAGGCTCAAGTCTTTAGCGCTTTTATTAAAGTAATATTCTGCACCTAATTCTACTCCGTGTAGGTTTCCTTCTCCACCTATATATAAAATATTTAAGTATAATTCTAGAATTTGGTCTTTAGATATCATTCTTTCTACTTGATATGCTTTTGCCCATTCTTTAACTTTTCTCATGATTCCAGCTATTCCACTTGCTTCATCATCTTTAGTTATATTTTTAACTAATTGTTGTGTTATTGTACTTCCACCATATGAGCCACTTCCAAATAATTTGTTTACTATAGCTCCTGCTGTTCTTTTGAAATCTACTCCATGATGTTTATAAAATCTTTCATCTTCAATTGCTACATATGCTTTTGGTAAATATGACGACATGTCTGCAAGAGTTATTGTTTTTCTTTTTTCATCACCACTTAAATTAGCTATAACTGCTCCATTTGCATCTACTACAACTGAATTTGAAACTCCTATTTTTAGCTCTTCTTTTGTTATTTCAAAATCATCTCCAAATAGTCCAAAAAACATTCCAGCAACTACTCCTGCTCCTATTACACATAATAACAAGAACATTACTAACATTATTTTTAGTGCCATTTTTAATTTTGTGTGGTCTTTTTTGTTTTTTCCTTTTCTTTTATTTGTTGCTTTTTTAGCTTGTGGTCTTCTTGTTTGTTGAGTTTGATTGGCTCTTTTTTTATTTACTTGTTTTTTTGTTCCGTTTTGTACTTTGTGTGGTTTTGTTCTATCATTATTATTTCTGTTTCTTCCATTATTACTTGGCATTTTTTTACCTCCTTGCCTTTTTATCAAAGACATCTACATTATATTATATTTTTATAAAAAAATAAAGCTTTTCCCCTAAAAAAATTTATATATATACATTGAATAATATATGTTATTTTGCTATGTTAGAAATACAAACTATAAATATAAAATTCTAATTTGATTGCAAATGTGCATGAAAAATTTTATATTTATAGTTCATTGTTGTTGCCAAATAATTTAACAATCTCCACTCTATCCTTTTTTATTTTCTTGTTTATATACTCAAAAGGCTGTTTTTTATACAACTGTGCCTCATAAACATCACTCTTTTTATAAAAATCCATATCTCCAAACCACAAATCATCATTAGCAAAATCAATCTCATAATCATTCACATTTATACCGATTAAACCTTTTCGAATTTATAGAAACATTCTGTTTCACATTTATAACAATAGCCTCATCACATATTTTATATTTATTAATTAACTCTGTAGGAAAATCATAATTCAAAATCACATTTGACTTTACCAAGCTTTTCTTTTTATTATTGGTCACTGTTACCATTATTCCATCTTTTTCCAAAATTTCTTTTTCTATCTTTTTAAATTTTTCCAAATGATTTGTTACAATATTTACTCTTTTGTATTTTCTAACTATTAATTTGATATTTTCCAATACATAATCTTCCACATCATTTACTAATATTGAAACATTTAGTTTTTCTTTTTTCATTTTTTTCTTATTTACAACATATGTAATAGCTTCATCTGATAATATTCCAAAAAGCCATTTTCCATCTATTATATTCATATTTTGACTATATAAATAATTTACCAAATTTTTCTGTTTTTTTATTTCTTTACTTAAAATCACATTATTTCCTATTGCGTTTTTTAGTTTGTTTACTATATTTTTAGCTAATATTTGTGCCTTTTTTTGTGATAATTTACCATTTTCTATTTCACTTTTCGTTATTGGTAATATGACCCTATTTTGTTCTAGTTCTACAATGTTAAATATTTTACGTATTTTTTTAGGCTTGTCAGTTTCTTGGATACAATACAAAAAAATCACTCCTTATACTCTTTTGTTTTAAGTATATTAAAGTGATTTTCTTTTTATTACTATAATATTATATCTCTTTTTAAGAGATTTTCTTTAATTATTCCTGTCCCTATAAATTTTCCATTATTGTATATTCTGTACACTCCGTCTGCATTTTTATTTGTAATTTTAACTCCATTTAAAAAATGCTTTATTTTTGAGTTTTCAAGTTCTATATTAGGTAATTTTTCAAATATTTTTTCTACAGATATTATTTTTTCTTGTATAATATTAGGGGTTTCTTGAATTTGCTTCAATGTTATTGAATCTTCTATTTTAAATTCTCCAACTTTTGTTCTTTGTAGTTCTTTCATAAATCCGAACTGTGCCTAGTTTTTTAGCTACATCTTCACATACACTTCTTATATAGGTTCCTTTTGAGCACCCTATTTCAAATTTTATTTCTTTTTCTTCTTGATTTATTTCTATCAAGTTCATGAAATAAATTTCTATTTTTCTTGGTTGTAGTTCTATCTTTTGACCTTTTCTAGCATATTCATATAGTTTTTTTCCGTTTACTTTTATTGCTGAATACATAGGCGGAATTTGTTCTTGTTTTCCTACAAAGTTTTTAAATACTTGTTGAATATTTTCTTTTTCTAATGCTTCTGGTAATACTTCTTGAGTTTCCATTACATTTCCTTCGCTATCTGCTGTATCACGCTTTTCACCTAGTTTAAGTGTTACTTTGTAGATTTTATCATGGTTTATTAAATATTTTGAACAGCTTGTTCCTTTACCTATTAATAATGGCAACACTCCTGTTGCCATTGGGTCTAAGGTTCCTGTATGCCCGAACCTTTGAATTCACTATTTTTTTTACTTTATATACAATATCATGTGATGTACAACCTTTGTGTTTGTTTATTATGATTATTCCATCCATTTGTTTCTCCATTTTTGTTTTATTTTTTCTTTGCTTTCAATGCTTTTCTTACTTCTTTTAAGATTTTTTCTTTTACTTCTTCTACATTTCCTTGTATTAATGCTCCTGCTGCTCTTGGGTGTCCACCACCGCCAAACATTAGGCACACATCAGATACATTTACACTGTCTCCTGAACGTAAAGAAATTTTATATGCATCTTCATTTTCTCTTTGTCTTATAAATATTGAAACTTCTACTCCTTCTATGTCTCTTCCTATTTCTACTAGTCCTTCATGGTCTCCTGGCTCTGCATTTACTTCTTTTTCGTCTTCGCTTGTTATATATGTAAATGTTACTTTTCCATCTTCTAGTATTTCTAGTCTATCCATTATTTTTTGAGTTAGTAAAAAGTTTGCTTTTGTTTTTGTTCTTAATGTTCTTTTATATATGTCTGGGATGTTTACTCCTTTTCTTATTAACTCTGCTGCAAATTCAAATGTTTCTGGGTTAACTCCTTCATGTCTGAAACCACCTGTATCTGTTATTATTCCTGTCATTAAGCATGTTCCTATTTGTTTTGTAATGTCCATTTCAAAATATTCACATATCCCAGCAAGGATTTCGCAACATGCTGGAGACACTGGATTTACATAGTTCAAATCTCCATACATGTTGTTACTTCCGTGGTGGTCTATTACTATTGTCTTTTTAGCTGATTCGAAATATTCTTTTTTGGCTAATCTTTTTAAGTCTGCACAGTCTAATGATATTGCTAAATCATAATTTTTTATTTCTGATTCTTTTTTTATTGTTTCAACTTCAGGTAGGAAGTTAAATAATCTAGAATATTCTGGAATTATTACATCTGCTTTTTTTCCTAATTTTTCTAGCATTAATTTAACTCCCAAGCTGCTTCCAACAGCATCTCCATCTGGTGATTCATGTGTTAATATTACTATTGTTTCTGCTAACTTTATTTCTTCTAAGATTTCATCTAAGGTCATTTGCATTATTCTCCTTCTTTTTTAGGCATAATTTCTTTTAATATGCTATCTATTCTTGCACCATATTCTAAAGAATCATCTAATTCAAATATTATTTCTGGTGTGTTACGCAAATTTACTCTTTTGGCTAATTCGCTTCTTATATATCCAGATGATTTTTTTAGAGCTGCTAGTGTATCTTTTATATTTTTTGAGTTTAAAATACTTACATATGCTTTTGCATATTTTAAGTCATTTGTTACTTTTACTTTTGTTACACTAATCATTCCTGTTGCATTTGGATTTTTTAGTTCATAGCTTATGATTTGACTTAATACTTTTCTGTATTGTTCATCAATACGACCTAGTCTATTTTGATTTTCTGGCATAGCTTTTTCTCCTATCTTTTAATTTCTTCCATTACGTATACTTCTATTCTGTCTCCTTCTTTTATGTCATTGTAGTTTTCTATTTGAATTCCACATTCAAATCCTTTTCCTACTTCTTTTACATCATCTTTAAATCTCTTCAATGTTGCTAAATGTCCATCATGTATTACAACATTGTCACGAATTACTCTTACTCCTGCATTTCTTTCAACTTTTCCAGATAATACATATGCACCAGCAATTGTTCCAACATTTGAAATTCTAAATGTTTGTCTTACTTCAACATCACCAATTACTTTTTCTTCGTATTTTGGTTCTAACATACCTTTCATTGCTGCTTCTACATCTTCTATTGCTTGGTAGATTATTGAATATTGTTTTATTTCAACTTCATCTTTTTTAGCCATTTCTTTTGCAACACTGTCTGGTCTTACATTAAATGCTATTATTATTGCATTTGATACTTTTGCTAGTGTTACATCTGATTGATTTACTGCTCCTGCTGCAGCATGAATTACTTTTACTCTTACTTCTTCGTTTTCTAGTTTTTCTAATGCTTGTTTAACAGCTTCTACAGATCCTTGTACATCTGCTTTTACTATTAAGTTTAATACTTTTAAGTTTCCTTGTTCCATTTGACTAAATAGGTTATCTAAAGTTATTTTTGTGCTGTTATTTATTGCTTTTTCTCTTTCTTGACGTTTTCTCTTTTCTATTAAGTGTTTTGCCATTTTTTCGTTTTTAACTTCATAGAATGTGTCTCCAGCTTGTGGTACATCTGTTAATCCCATTATTTCTACTGGTGTTGATGGTCCTGCTGATTTTACTTTTTTACCTTTGTCATCTTTCATTGCTCTTATTCTACCTATTGATGAGCCTACTACTATTGTATCACCAACATCTAGTGAACCTCTTTGTACAAGCATTGTTGCTATTGCTCCTTTTGTTTTGTCTAGTCTTGCTTCTATTACAGCTCCTTTTGCTTGTTTGTTTGGATTTGCTTTTAATTCTAGTACATCTGCTTCTAATAATACCATTTCTAGTAATTGATCTATATTTTCACCTTTTTTAGCTGATATTGGCACATATATTGTGTCTCCACCCCATTCTTCTGGAACTAGTTCATATGTCATTAATTCTTGTTTTACTTTTTCTATATTAGCATCTGGTAAATCTATTTTGTTTATTGCTACTATTATTGGTATTCCTGCTGATTTTGCATGGTTAATAGCTTCTATTGTTTGTGGTTTTACTCCATCATTTGCTGCAACTACTAATATTGCTATATCTGTAATTTGTGCACCTCTTGCTCTCATAGCTGTGAATGCTTCGTGTCCAGGTGTGTCTAAGAATGTTATTTCTCTTCCATTTACTTTTACTTTATACGCACCTATTGCTTGTGTTATTCCACCTGCTTCTCCTTCAATTACATTTGTTTTTCTAACAGCATCTAGTAATGATGTTTTTCCATGGTCTACGTGTCCCATAACTACTATTACTGGTGGTCTTGGTTGTAAATCTTCTTCTCTATCTTCAGAATCATCAAATAATATATCTTCTTCTGTTACTGTTTCTTTTTTCTTTGCAGTAATTCCAAATTCTTGTGCTATTAAATATGCTGTATCGAAGTCTATATCTTGATTTATTGTTGTCATTATTCCATATCCAAGTAATTTTTTGATAACTTCTGCTGTTGTCTTTTTCATTTCAGCAGCTAAGTCTTTTACTGTTATGTTTTCTGGTATTTCAATTTCTGTTAGTTTGAATATTTTTTGTTTGTTTCGTGGTTCTTGATTTTGAGTTTTTCTCTTCTTTCCACGTCTTCCACGTTCTGTTGTTAAATCATAATAATCTAACATTCCACCATCTTGTTCTTCAAACATATTTGATAATCTATTTGTTTGTTTTAAGCTTTTTAATTTTCCTTCATCAAAATCATTTGTATTGTTATTTCTTCTTGATTTTGATTTTTTATTTCTGTTTTCATCAAATTTGTTATTATTTTTTTGTTTGTCTATTCCACGGTCACGGTTATATTCTCTAACATTTTCTTTTTCAACAGTTTCAACAGCCATTATATTTTTAATATTTTTTTCGATTCCTTTTTCGTCTAGTGGTCTTCTTCCGCCTTGATAATTATTGTTTCTGTTGTTATATCTTTCATTGTTGTTTCCGTTTCTATTACCAAATCTTCCACCATTACGATTATTTTCAAATCTATTGTTTGGTCTATTATTGTTATCTGTGTTTCTATTATTTCTATAATTGTTGTTTCTGTTATTGTCTCTATTGTCTCTATTATCTCTGTTATTATAGTTATTATTTCTATTATTATAGTTGTTATAATTATTGTTTACTCTATTTGTTTTATTTTCTTGTTTTATTTCTGGTTTATTTGTCATTATTTTTTGTTCCTTTGGTTGTTCTGAATTAATTTCTTTTTTTGCTTCTGGTTTAGCAACTTCTACTTTTGTTTCTACCTTTACTTCTTCTTTCTTTTCTTGTTTTACTTCTTTTGGTTCTTCTTTTTTCTCTTCCTTTTTAGGCTCTTCTTTCTTTAACCCAAATAATTCGCTTACTGTCATTGGTTTGTTTGGTTTGTTTCTGTAAACAATATTATAATCTTTGTTTTGTCTTCTTTCTACAAAACCTACATTATTTTTTCTTGTTTCCTTTTTTGCTGTTTCTTTTTTCTTTGCTGGTTCTTCTTCAGATATTATAACTTCTCTTCTTATTATAACAGGTGCTTTTTCTTCTTTTTTAGTTCCTTTTTTTGCTTCCATCTTTTCTTTATTTGCCGTTCCTTTTCCTTGTTTTTTTGATATTTCTTTTTCGATTTTTTTAGCTTCTTCTTCATCTACACCACTTAAGTGACTTTTAGCTTCTATTTTTAATTTTTTTGCTATGTCTAGTACTTCTTTACTGGTTAAGTTTAGCTTTTTTGCTATATCATATATTTTTATCTTACCCAATAACTTCACCCCCATTATTTATTTTTTGAATTTC
>OLNW01003209.1_pt1 | contig 12856 bp, 9 predicted proteins | sample 1672121 | NCBI WGS metagenome assembly OLNW01 (sample SAMEA3136648, study PRJEB25190) | human gut metagenome
TCAAGCCCCCAACTGCCAATGCGGGGGTCGAGGGGGCCTCCCCTCGCCTTTCTCTGGGGGATTCAAAGGGGGTATTCTCTTCGGAAAGAGAATACCCCCTTTGGTGCCGCGGCGCGCACGCCGCTCCCCCTCCCGCGCTCGCGCGGGAAAATCAGGGCACCCCTTTGGAAAAGGGTGTAAAAAAGACCCGCCACATCTGTGGCAGGTCTTTTTCTGAGCTAATTAGTAATAACGCTTGTTGCGGTTCTTACGGGCGGCCTCGCTCTTCTTGCGGCGCTTGACACTGGGGCTCTCATAGCACTCTCTCTTGCGGACCTCCGCCACGATACCGGCCTTGGCGCAGCTTCTCTTAAAGCGCTTGAGCGCGCTGTCGAGAGATTCGCCTTCCTTGACGTGGATCTCGGACATTTATGTTTTCCCTCCCTCCGATACACCCGGCTTGATCCTGGGCGCTCTTTAAGAGTCATTCACATGACTAACGGTGGTATTATATGAGAAAAATCACGGCTTGTCAATAATCTTTCCTCATATTTTTGAAAAAATCCGAAATTCCGCTCAGCAGGGCTTCACGATCAGGTTGACGAGCTTGTTCTTGACGTGAATGACCTTGACGATCTGCATGCCGGCGATGGCCTTGGCGACCTTCTCGCTCGCCTTCGCCGCTTCGACAACAGTATCCTGATCGCTGTCCACGGGGACGATGATCGTGCCCTTGAACTTTCCGCTGACCTGAACGGCCATCTCAACGGAGGAGGCGACGGTCTTGCTCTCGTCATACTCCGGCCACGCGCACTGCATCGCCATCTTGCCCTCGTACTTGGCGGCAAAGCCCTTCTGCTCCCAGAGCTCCTCGACCATGTGGGGCGCGAACGGAGAGAGCATGAGCAGCAGCGCCTCAAAGTCGCCGCGGCTGAGACCATTCGAATAGAACTCGTTGACCATAGCCATGAGGGCGGCGATGGCGGTGTTCATCTTCAGCGTGTCAATATCGTCCGTGACCTTCTTGATGGTCTTGTGGACGATCGGCGCGTTCTTTTCGGAAACGCCATCTTCCCCCGTCACCTGATCGGCGAGGTTCCACACGCGGTCTAAGAAGCGCTTGCAGCCCTTGACAGCGTCGTCAGACCAGGTCGCTACCTTTTCAAAATCGCCGATGAACATGATATAAAGGCGCATCGTGTCCGCGCCGTAAGCCTTGACGACATCATCGGGATTGACAACGTTGCCGAGGGACTTACTCATCTTGACCGCCGGACGCAGCGCCTGATTGCCGTACTTGGCAATGAGCGCGTCCTTCTCCTCCTGCGTGGAGACGTTGCCGACGTAGTGCGGGTTCTGACCCAGAATCATGCCGTGGCTCGTGCGCTTGGCATAGGGCTCCTTCGTGTGGACAACGCCGATGTCGTAGAGGAACTTGTGCCAGAAGCGGGAGTAGAGAAGGTGCAGCGTGGTGTGCTCCATGCCGCCGTTGTACCAGTCCACGGGGCCCCAGTAGTTCTCCGCCTCGTGGGAGACGGGCGCCTGGTCGTTGTGCGGGTCCATATAGCGCAGGAAGTACCACGAAGAACCCGCCCACTGGGGCATGGTGTCGGTCTCGCGCTTGGCGTCGCACCCGCACTTGGGGCACTTGGTATTGACCCAGTCGGTCATCTTGGAGAGCGGGCTCTCGCCGTCGTCGGTCAGCTCGTAGCTGTCCACCTGCGGCAAAACGAGCGGAAGCTCCTCTTCGGGCACGGGCACCCAGCCGCACTTCGGGCAGTTGACGAGGGGGATGGGCTCGCCCCAGTAGCGCTGACGGGAGAAGACCCAGTCGCGCAGCTTGTAGTTGACCTTTTCATGGCCCCATCCCTGCTCGACGGCGTACTTCTTCATCGCGGGGATAGCCTCCTTGACGGTCATACCGTTTAAGAAGCCGGAGTTGACCATGATGCCGGTGTCATCCTTGAGCGTGAAGGCCTCCTTCGTGATGTCGCCGCCCTCGACGACCTCAACGATGGGCAGGCCGAACGCCTTGGCGAAGTCCCAGTCGCGCTGGTCGTGGCCCGGAACGCCCATGACGATGCCGGTGCCGTAGCCCATCAAAACGTAGTCCGAAACAAACATCGGCACGACCTTGCCGGTCGCGGGGTTGATGACTTCAATGCCGTCGAGGCGAACGCCGGTCTTATCCTTGTTGAGCTCGCCGCGCTCAAAGTCGCTCTTGCGGGCGGCGGCAGCCTGATAGGCCTCGACCTCGTCCCAGTTCTTGATGATGCCCTTCCACTTCTTGAGCAGCGGGTGCTCGGGAGAGATGACCGTGTACGTCACGCCGAACAGCGTATCGACACGGGTGGTGTAAACGGTGATATCATCCTCGGTGTTGGTCTTGAACGTGACCTCGGTACCGGTGGAGCGGCCGATCCAGTTGCGCTGCTGCGTCTTCACGCGCTCGATGTAGTCGACGTCGTCGAGATCGTCGATGAGGCGGTCGGCATACTTCGTGATGCGCAGCATCCACTGGCTCTTTTCCTTGCGGATAACGGGTGCGCCGCAGCGCTCGCACACGCCCTCGACGACCTCTTCGTTGGCCAGAACGCACTTGCAGCTCGTGCACCAGTTGACGGGCATGGTGGTTTTGTAGGCAAGGTCGTGCTTGAACAGCTGGAGGAAGATCCACTGCGTCCACTTATAATACTGCGGGTCGGTCGTGTCGATCACGCGGTCCCAGTCGAAGCCGTAGCCGAGCATCTTGAGCTGACGGGTGAAGTTCTTGATGTTCTGCTGCGTGACGATGGCGGGATGGATGTGGTTCTTGATGGCAAAGTTCTCCGTCGGCAGGCCGAAGGCGTCAAAGCCGATGGGGTTCAAGACATTGTAGCCCTGCATGCGCTTTTTGCGGCAGATGATGTCCATCGCCGTGAACGGGCGCGGGTGGCCGACGTGCAGACCCGCGGCGGAGGGGTACGGGAATTCGATCAGGCCGTAGAACTTGGGGCGCTTGTCCCCCGTCACGGCGGCGTAGGGCTTTACCTGCTCCCACTTGTCCTGCCATTTTTTCTCAATGGCTGCGAAATCGTACTTCATGGATCTTCTCCTTTATGTGAAATAGTGTTTTGATGCGAAAAAAGTCCCTGACCGTTTTTCAAACGGTCAGGGACGTAACGAACACATTACGCGATACCACCCTGATTCAGCGCACGGTTCCCCGTGAGCCCTCAGCGGCTTCATAGCCTTGCCCGTAACGGGGGCGACCGTTCCGCCCTTTCAGGCGGACTGCTCGGGAGTGAGTCATCCACGCGCATTTTCCCACCGGCTCGCACCGACCGCCGGCTCTCTTCAGGTGAAAATCACGCGTCTTTTTGCTCCGTCATCGCGTTTTGCATAAATTCAGCATGACCATTTTAGGCGTTTTGTCCCGCCTTGTCAAGCGTTATTTTTCCTCGGCGTGGGGCAGGATGGCGCTCAGGTCGACTTCCTCGCCGTCGGCCCACAGGTGCTCGAGGGAATAGAACTTGCGCGCCTCGTCGTTGAAGACGTGGACGACGACGCAGCCGTAGTCGAGCAGAACCCACGTGCCGCCGCGGTAGCCCTCGCGGTGCAGCGGCTCCTCGCCCTTTTCGGTCAGTTCCTTTTCCACCGCGTCGCACAGCGCGTTGATCTGCGTGTTGGACGTACCGGTGCAGATGACAAAGTACTCCGCGAGCGTCGTGATCTTGTCGATGCGGATGAGTCTGATCTCCTTACCCTTTTTGCTGTCGAGTGCCTTGACGGCAATCTCGGCCAATTCTCTGGAAGGTAACATAGGGGGTCTCCTTTTCTTATTTTGAGTTTTTGATCTTTTTTATTCTTTTACGTTACGGGCGCAGCCATTCCGGCATTTCGTCGCTGCCGGTCGTGCCGCTGTTGTCGCCGGTCGTGCCGCTCTCTCCTGTACCCGGGTCGGTCGGGGGCACGGGATCGACAGGCGTGGTGGGCTCGCTTGGCGTGGTCGTGCCGCTGTTATCGCCCGTGTTGCCCGGATCAACGGTCGTACCGCCGCTGTTGTCACCGGTATTGCCGGGGTCGACCGTCGTGCCGCTGTTGTCGCCGGTATTGCCGGGATCGGTGGCCGTACCCGGATCGGTCGTCGTGCCGCTGTCCCCTGTGCCGGTCTGTGAGCCGGAGGAGGAATGGTGGTTCTGCGGCTGGGCGGCCTTGCTGTCCTCCACATGTCCCGTGGACGAGGACACCGAGCCATCCGCGTTGACGGACATGATGTCAAGGTCGCGCATCGTGAACTTCTCGACAAACGGGCTGAGCTCGTTGTTGACGAGGTCCAGCAGCTCCTGCGCGTTCGGCGTCACGTAAGACTGCATTCTGTGGTACACGCGGCTGTAACACGATTTGTTCGTGTTCGGCATCGTGACGAAGTTGACATTCTCGATCTTGAGCCCGCCCATGACGGCCTGCGAGCCGAACCACAGCATTTCCTCAAACGTCAGGTCGGAGGTAACGTTGTTTTTCACCACGCGGGCAAAGTCGCCGATCTTCGTCACGTTCTTGAGCTGCAAAAGCTGCTCGATCATCGCCTTTAAAAGCGACTGCTGCGTCTTGATGCGGCCAAGGTCACCGTCGGCGTAGCCGTAGCGCGAGTCGGTGTCGTGGCGGTAACGCAGCACCTGCATCACGTCGCTGCCGCTGAGAAGCCGGTAACCCTTCGTCTGGTGGATGTGCAGGTCCTGATAGGGGTCGTCGTAGTTCATGTTGCGCGGCACATCGTAATAGACGCCGCCCATGGCCTTCACGATCTCGCCGACGGCGTCCCATTCGACAACGACCTGATAGTCCGGCTCAAAGCCGACGAGCTGGGCGATCTCCTTATAGAGCGCCTTGATGCCCTTTTCGCCCCCGCCGTAGTAGTTGTAGACGGAGTTGATACGCTTGATATCCCACGGGACGTTGACCATCGTGTCACGCGGGATGGACATGACGGTCGCCTTCTGGTTCGTCACGTCATAGCTCGCGAGCAGCATCGTGTCGGTGTTGCCGCCGCCGCCCGTATCGCGGCCGAGAATGAGCACGGTGTAGAAATCCTTGCTCTTTCGCTCGCCGCCCGCCTTCGGGCGCACGCCGTCGCCATAGTCGATATCGTCGATCTGCTCACTATTGTTATTCTTGCTGTCAGTGTCCTTGCTCGGCAGCTCCGGCGCGCGGATTTTCAGCAGATAGCTGCCGCCGGCGACCACACCGCACAGCAGCGCGATGAGCAGCACCTTGGCAAAGAGCCTCCCTGGGTGGGAAAAGGTCTCCTTGACCTGCTCCCAGGCCTCGTCGCAGTTGCGCTCGAAAAAGCCCTCTTTCCGGTGCGTGTGCCGCCCCTCGTAATAGGGGTCTTCCCTGTCTCTCTCGTAAATCTTTCTTTGATCACTCATGGGTATGTCCTCTCAGATACTCCAGCGCTTGCAGCGTGTTATGGTGAACGGGGTTGCCCATCTGCTCCATTTCCTCCACGGTCATGGCAAGGCCCATTTCAAGGCCCTTGTCCAGATCCTCCCACACGACCTTGCGGAGGTCCTCCACGCCGTCGAAGTCGCGGTTCGGCTCGATGTAATCGGCAAGGTAGATGACCTTTTCAAGTAACGTCATGTTTGCCTTGCCCGTCGTGTGCCACAGGATCGCGTTGTAAATCTCGTCGTCCGCGCCGAACACGTCGCGCGCGAGCGCCGCGCCGGTCTTGGCGTGCAGCAGCTTGAGCGCCTTTTTCTCCAGCTCGTCGAGTTCGATATGGTAGTGCTCGCACATCGCGAGCTGCTCTTCCATCGAAAGACGCTTGGTCGAGTCATGCAGAAGCGCGGCAAAGCGCGCCTTTTCGACGTCCGCGCCGTACTTTTCCGCGAGTGCCTTGGCCGTCTGCTCGGTGCCGAGCACGTGCGGGATGCGCTTGGCCTTGAGGTAGGAGAGCGCGATGGGTCTCAGGTCCTCTAAGGTTAGACGTTTTAAATCGAGATTTGTTCCATAAAGATGCTTGCGGTAAATATATCCCAGCACCGCGGGGGCCAGAAGCCCATCCGTCTCCCTCTTTGGGATACGCGCGCGCAGCTCCGTCGACGAGACGTCGACAAGGTTCGGCAGCGTCATCGTCACGACGCGGCTGCCCGGAAAGCGCTGACCGAGGTACTTGCGCTGCGGGGCGAAAAGCTCCTCGCCATCCTTTTCCGTGCGGCCAAAGGCGCACAGGCCCGCATAACGCACGATCTCGTCCGGCTTGTACCAGTACTGGAACGTCAAGAACATGTCCGTCCCCATCAGAAGCCACAGCTCATCGTCGGGATGCTCCTCATGCAGAATGCGCAGCGTGTCCGCGGTGTAGCTCTTGCCGCCGCGCGCGATCTCCATGTCGGAGACTGTGACCTTCACGCCCGTGTCGAGCGCGATCTGCTCGCCCATCAGGCGCGTCATCGCAAGGCGGTCCTCCGCCCCCGCCGCATCGGCGGAGAGCATCTTGTGCGGCGGGATACCCGCCGGGATGAGCAGGAGCTCGTCGAGCCCCAGATATTTTGCCGCGCTCTCGGCCGCGGCCATATGACCCAGATGCGGCGGGTTGAAGCTGCCGCCGTAAATTCCGATCTTCAAGTTTGTTCGACCTCTTTTTCTCTTTTACACGGTCTTCTTCGCTGCCTTGGGCAGCACGATCTTGTCCTTCTTGTCCTTTTTGTGCGAGGGGCGGTAGAGCACGAATTTCGTGCCGATGACCTGCACCTGCTCGCTGCGCGTCAAGGCGCTCAGCTCGTCGCACGCCTCTCGCGCGGTGAGCATGCTGTTTTCGAGCACGCGGCACTTGATGAGCTCACGCGCCTCCAGCGCGTCGTTCGCCTGCTTGACGAGGTTGTCGCCGATGCCGTCCTTGCCGATGTGGACGATCACGTCGAGGTCATTGGAAAGGCTGCGCAGATACGCGCGCTGTTTGCTGCTTAATTCCATAGTATTTCCTTATCCTTTTTATTGATGTTCCGCAAGATAATTCTTGAGCGTTTCCTTGAATGCCCGCAGTGCCTTGCCGCGGTGCGAGATCTCCGCTTTTTCCTCCGCCGTCAGCTGTGCAAAGGTCTTCCGCTTGTCAGGCACGAAGAACACGGGATCGTAGCCGAAGCCGTTTTCGCCCATCGGCGCGAACGCGATCGTGCCCTCGACCTCGCCGTCGTCCTGCAAGACGTCGCCGTTAGGGAACGCGCAGGTGATCGTCGTGTGGAAGTGGGCGCGGCGGTCGGCCTGCCCGTGCAGCATCTGCAAAAGAAGACGGTAGCGGCCGGTGTCATCCAGCCCCTCGCCGCCAAAGCGCGCGCTGTAAACGCCGGGGCCGCCGTTCAGCGCGTCGACGCACAGACCCGAATCGTCCGCGATGGCGGGGAGCTTCGTCGCCTCCATGACGGCCTTGGCCTTGAGAAGCGAATTCTCGGCAAAGGTCTCGCCCGTTTCCTCCACCTCGATCTTTACGCCGATGTCGGCTTCCGACACGACCTCCACGCCGAGCTCGCCAAGAATGGCGCTCATTTCCTTCAATTTCTTGGGGTTCTGCGTTGCCAAAACAAATTTCATCGTCAAACCTCCCACGGGTCTTTTTCCCGTCTCTTCCTGCTTTTTTCCTCCCGCTTTTCTTCCTCGCGCTGCGCCTTGCGCTCTTCGCGCTGCGCGCTCATCTTTTCCTGCCATGCCGTGAACTTTTTGTCGAGCTTATCGAGCGGCCACTCGATCTCCGGCACGGGCACGATGACCACCTTGCAGCTCTCACAGTAACGGGCGGGCGTGTAATAATCTCCTAACAGCCCCGCTCTGCCAAGACAGACCTGTTCCTTCTCGTCGCCAAATCCGTCTTTGAGCATGCCGTCCTCACCTCTTGGACACCAGTAAATATCACGCAAGACAGGGATGGCTCCATCTCGCATTTCCTTTCCGCAATAGGGGCAAACAGATGTGATTTCCATATTCGTCTCCTTATTGTCTCGCAGGTTTATGATTTTCCCATCAGATGAGCGCCTTGACGTATTCCTCCGCGTTGAACGGCTGGAGATCGTCGATGCCCTCGCCGAGGCCGACGTACTTCACCGGCACGCCGAGCTCCTGCGCGATGGCAACGCAGATGCCGCCTTTGGCCGTGCCGTCGAGCTTCGTCAGGATAATGCCCGTCAGACCCGCCGTCTCACGGAAGACCTTGGCCTGCTGCAATCCGTTCTGCCCCGTCGTCGCGTCGAGCACTAAAAGCGTCTCCTTCGCGGCGTCGGGCAGCTCTCGGTCGATGATCTTGCGGAGTTTCGAGAGCTCGTTCATCAGGTTCACCTTGTTGTGAAGTCTGCCCGCCGTGTCGCAGAGAACGACGTCGACACCTCTCGCCTTCGCCGCGGCGAGCGAGTCGAACAGCACCGCGCCGGGGGCCGCGCCTTCGACCGAGCGGACGATCTCGCACTCGGCGCGGTTTGCCCAAATTTCAAGCTGATCCGCCGCCGCCGCGCGGAACGTGTCCGCCGCGCATAAAAGCACGCGCTTGCCCTCGCCCTTCAGACGGTGGGCGATCTTGCCGATGGACGTGGTCTTGCCCACACCGTTCACACCGATGACCAGCACGACGCTCGGCTTGGTCGACAGGTCAAGCGCGGTGTCGCCCACGTTCAGCTTTTCAATCAAAATATCGCGCAGCGCCTGCTTCACATCGTCGCCGCGCTGGATGCTCTTCTGGTACACGACGTCGCGCAGCTTTTTCACCGCGTCGTGCGCGACCGTTGCGCCGAGGTCGGCCATAATGAGGCTGTCCTCAAGCTCGTCATAGAATTCGTCGTCGATGGTCTCCCACACGATGGTGTCGAACCATGCCTTTTTGATCTTTGCAAAAATACCCATTTGTTTCTCCTCGCGCTTTATTCCTTAATGTTGAGTTCCTTCGCCATGTCGTTCATATTGATCGTCAGCACCTTGCTCACGCCGCGCTCCTGCATCGTGACGCCGTAGAGGACGTCCGCTGCCTCCATCGTGCCGCGGCGGTGCGTGATGACGATGAACTGCGTCTTTTGCGTGATGCGGCGCATGTAATTCGCCACGCGCACCACGTTCGGCTCGTCGAGCGCCGCCTCGATCTCATCCATGACGCAGAACGGCGTCGGATGAACCTTCAGGATGGCGAAGTACAGCGCGATGGCGACGAACGCCTTTTCGCCGCCCGAGAGCAGCGTGATCGTCTTGAGCGCCTTGCCCGGCGGCTGAACCTTGATCTCGATGCCGCAGGAGAGCACGTCGTTCTCGTCCTCGAGCTCGAGCGTGGCCTTGCCGCCGCCGAACAGCTCCAAAAACGTCTCCTGGAAGCTCTCGCGGATCAGCGCGAACTGTTCTTTAAAGATGACGGTCATCTCGCTTGTGATGCTGTCGATCACGCCGACAAGCTCACCCTTCGCCTTTTCCACATCGTCGCGCTGGGTCGTGAGGTAGGTGTAGCGCGTATTCACGCGCTCGAATTCCTCGATCGCGCCGACGTTGACCGCGCCAAGACCGCTGATAGCGCGCTTGAGCTCGCCGATGCGGCGGCTCGCCTTGGCGACGCTCTCGAGCTCGATGCGCTGCTCCTGCGCGGCGGAGTGCGACAGCTCGTAGTTTTCCCACAGCTTGTCGAGTATCTGCTGCTCCTCCATCGCGCTCGTCGCGCGCTTCTGTTCGAGCTTGCTGACGCTGCGCTCGACATTGAGCACGTTTTCGTTGAGTTCGCGGCCGCGGCGGTCGCTCTGGCTGCGCTCGGCTTCGAGCGCGAGCTTCGCTTTGGAGAGCGCTTCGAGTTCGGCGCGCTTTTCCGTCATTTTGCCGCTCAGCGCGGCGATCTCAGTCTCATGTGTGCCGATCTCGCGCTGCGACTGCTCGCTCGCGGCCCTGTACTGCTCGATGAGCGCTTTTCTGCTCTGCTCGTCGCCCTGCATCTGGACACGCAGGCCCTCCAAGCTCGCGAGCGACTTTTCCGTCGTTTCGCGCTCGGCGGCATAGCCTGCGAGTACGCTCTTTTTCTCGGCGATCTCGTCGCCGAGGCGCGATGTCGAACGCAGCAGCTCGCTCTGGCCGGAAAGGCTCTTTTCCGCCTGCGCGCGCAGCTCGCCCGCTTCCTTCTCCTGCGAAAGCGCGAGCGCTTCCTTTTCCTCCGCCACGCGCTTCACTTCGCCGCGGCGGCGCGCGATGGTCTCGCGCTCGGTATCCAAACTCTCGAGCCGCTCGCGCAGCGACGAGAGCAATAAGTCATAATGATTTTTATCGCCCTGCAATTTGAGCACGGCGTCCTCCGCCGCGCGCTGCTGGCCCTGTGCGACCTCCAGCTCGTAGCGCGCTTTGGCAAGCTCGCGCTTGGCGTCCTCGGCGGCCTTGGCGGCAAGGTCGAGCTTTTCGGCAAGGCTGCCGCGCCGCGCCGTCAGCTCGCGCAGCTCGCCTGCGCGGCTCAGAATACCTGCGCTGCGAGAGATCGAGCCGCCCGTCATCGAGCCGCCGCGGTTCAAAACCTGGCCGTCGAGCGTCACGATGCGGAACGCGTTCGAAAACCGGCGCGAGATCGTGATGCCGCAGTCAAGGTCCTCGACCACGACCGTGCGGCCGAGCAGATTCTTGAAAATGCCGTCGTATTCGCGGTCGTATTCCACCAGCTCGCTCGCAAGGCCGACGTAGCCGTACTCGTTCTGCACGCGCGCATCGCGCAGCGCCTCGCCGCGGATCGACGAGAGCGGCAGGAACGTCGCGCGTCCGCCGTCGCGCTGCTTTAAGAGTTGGATGGCGCTCTTCGCGTCCTCCTCGCGCTCGACGACGATGTTCTGCAAGCCCGCGCCGAGCGCGATCTCGATCGCGACGGCGTATTTTTTGCCGACCTTCATCAGGTTGGCGACCGGCCCGCGCACGCCGCGCAGCGCCTTGCGCTCCGACGCCTGCATGACCGTGCGCACCGCCTTGTTGAAGCCCTCGTACTCCTTTTCCATCTCGCTGAGTAATCGGATGCGGGAGTCTAAGTTGTTCATCTCCATCGTGAGGGAAACGTGCTGCTCGCCCGTCTCCTTCTCGCGCTCGACGCGCCCCTGCATCTTCATCGTGTGGCCGGCGATGATGTTGCGGATGGCGTCGGCCTCCTCCTGCGCACTTTCGAGCGCGCGGCGGTTCTCCGCAGCGCTTTTGCGCGTTTCAGAAAGCTGAGCCTCCCCGCTCTCCTGCTCGGCGGCGATGGCGCTCTCGCGCTCGTCCATTTCAGAAAGCGTCGAGCGCAGGGCGGCAACTTCCGCGCGGCTGTCCGCCGCGGCGGACAGGGCGAGCGCTTCGCGAGCGCGCAGGGTCTCGGCCTCGCTTGCGGCCTCGCCCGCGTTTTTCGACAGTTCCTCCGCCTGCTTCAAAAGCTCGGAGAGCGCCGTTTCGACTTCGTTTTTGCTTCTCTCCAGCTCTTCGATACGCGCGCGCTGCTGCGCAATCTGCGCATCCATCGATCCCACGCGGTCAGACTGGCTTCTGAGTTCCTCCTCCACGCGCGCGATATTCTCTTCGTTGTGCGCGATGCCCGTTTGCAGCACCGCGACGGCAGATTCCTGCTCTTTGACCTGCGCGTCGAGCTCGGAAAGCTGCGCGCGCTTTTCCTCCTGCGCGATGTCATTCTCGTGAATGCGCGCGGAGAACTGCTCGGACGCAGCATACAGCGCCTCTAAGTCCGCGTTCGCCTTTTTGAGCTCCTCGCGCGCGAGCGACAGGTCGGTGTCGAGCTTGATGGCGTTCGTCTTGAGCGTTTCCAGATTTTCAAGCCACACGGAAATTTCCAAAAGGCGCAGTTCGTCGCGGTAGATAAGATACTGCTTCGCCGTCTCTGCCTGCGCACGCAGGGGTTCGACCTGCAATTCCAGCTCGGCGATCTTGTCGTTGATGCGCACTAAGTTTTCTTCCGTGCGCTCCAATTTACGTTCCGTCTCCTCCTTGCGGTAGCGGAAGCGTGAAATGCCCGCCGCCTCTTCAAAGATCTCGCGGCGGTCGCCGCTCTTCTGCGAGAGTATTTCGTCGATGCGGCCCTGACCGATGATGGAATAGCCCTCGCGGCCCATGCCGGTGTCCATGAACAGCTCGTTCACATCGCGCAGGCGCACGGACTGCTTGTTGATATAGTATTCCGATTCGCCGCTGCGGTAGTACCGGCGCGTGACGGCGACCTCGGTCTCCTCCATGCTGGGGAAGATGTGCTCGGTGTTGTCGAGCACGAGCGTCACCTGCGCAAAGCCCATCTGGTTGCGCGTTTCCGTGCCGCCGAAAATGACATCCTCCATCTTCACGCCGCGCAGCGACTTGCTCGACTGCTCGCCCATGACCCAGCGAATGGCGTCCGAAATATTCGATTTGCCGCTTCCGTTCGGCCCGACGATGGCGGTGATGTCCTCACCGAAGTTGAGCACCGTCTTGTCCGGGAAGCTCTTGAACCCTTGGATCTCCAATGCCTTTAAGTACACGAGCGATATCCTCCTTGGAAAAAGGCGTCATCCCCCATGATAAGGGTATAATGACACATTTTGACTAATACTATATACCATTTTTCCGCCGTCTTTTCAAGTGGATTCGATGAACAAAGCGCAAAAAGACGCCCGAAGGCGTCTTTCTTTGTCTTCAAAAAAGCTGCCAAGGCAGCTTTTTTGAGAAAGTTTCGCTGCGCTTCGTGCCTTGCCGCCCAAAGGGCGTCTGCGACATTGCACCGTCGCGGCATTACGATTCCCGCGCCCTTTCAGGCGCGCCAATCGTGCCGCTTCCTCGAAAACGGCTTGCTGTTTCCGTCACAGACGGCGCTTCACCGTTTTCCGCTCCGCACAAAGTGTTTTCTGCCAGAAGGTGAATTGCCCCGCAGCGGGCAAGAGAAGCCCCTCTGGAG
>OLNW01003217.1_pt1 | contig 12833 bp, 9 predicted proteins | sample 1672121 | NCBI WGS metagenome assembly OLNW01 (sample SAMEA3136648, study PRJEB25190) | human gut metagenome
CCCGGGGGGACCCGGCCGCGGCCCCCCTTCCTTTTGCGCCCGGGCGCATGTGCCTCCTGGGCGGGGCGCCGGTCGCGCGGGCGGGCTTCCCCTGCCATGGGCGGGCCTCCTTTTCCTTTGCGCAGCTGTGCCCGCGTCGCCGAAGATGGCGTTTGCTACCTCTTGTATGTCGCGTTCTTCGATACTACTGAGCTAACGGTTCTGTTTCGCCATTCGCGCGCTTCTTACGGCCATTGTCGGGCTTTTACGGTGAAGACGCTGTTGCGTTCTCCTTCAGTTTCATTTCGTGAAGTACAATAATCCAGTTTGAGTCGCATACCCAATCAATGGGTTTGATACTGCATATCGAGGAGCTTATTCAATGACGGACTTCAAGAACGAGTTTTGCATGCATACCGCAACATGCGGCGAGCTGCGTAAGAGTGATGTTGGGCGTGAGGTTGTGCTTACTGGCTGGGCTTGGCATAATCGCGACCATGGTGGGCTGATTTTCTGCGATCTTCGCGACCGCGAGGGCTATACCCAGGTTGTTGTTGACCCCGACTGCGTCACTGAAGAAGAGTTCCATATCGCCGAGCATCTTGGACGCGAATACGTTTTGCAGATTTCCGGTCGTGTGCGCGCTCGTGGTGAGGGTGCCGAGAATCCGAACATGGTCACAGGTGAAATCGAGGTTCTTGCGACCTCTGTCAAAGTTCTCAATACTTCCGTCACTCCGCCGTTTTCCATCGAGGACGGTATCGAGACAGATGAAACCACTCGCATGAAGTGGCGTTACCTCGACCTTCGTCGCCCTGAGATGTATGCGAATCTCTTGCTTCGCCATAAGGTTGCGCAAGCGATGCGCCAGGCTCTCAACGAGCGTGGTTTCATTGAGGTTGAAACTCCGATCCTTGCAAACTCTACTCCTGAAGGCGCGCGCGATTACCTCGTGCCTTCCCGTCCGAACCCGGGCAAGTTCTATGCTTTGCCGCAGTCTCCGCAGCAGTTCAAGCAGATGCTCATGGTCGGCGGCATTGAGCGCTATTACCAGATTGCCCGTTGCTTCCGCGACGAGGACCTGCGCGCTGACCGTCAGCCCGAGTTTACTCAGGTCGACATCGAGATGTCGTTTGTTGAAGAGACTGACGTGATGGATCTCATGGAAGGTGTCTTTAAGGAAGTCCTCAGCGCTGCCGGTGTGGAGCACGAGTTCCCTCTTCAGCGTATGCCGTGGAAAGAGGCGATGGAGCGCTTCGGTTGCGACCGCCCCGATGTTCGCTTCGGCATGGAGCTCGTCGATCTGACCGACCTTATCAAGGACTGCAATTTCAAGGTGTTCACGGGCGCTGCTGCCAATGGCGGTGTTGTGAAGTGCATCAACGCGAAGTCTGCTGGCAATTGGTCGCGCGGCGAGATTGAGAAACTTGCCGACATCGCTGCTGCAAATGGCGCGAAGGGCATGGCATGGATCGCCTACACCGATGCTGATACCGATCTTGTGGGCAAGAGCCCCATCATCAAATTCCTCGGCGAGGAGACTCATAATGCGATCAAGGAAGCCGCAGGCGTCGAGCCGGGCGACCTGCTTCTCTTCGCTGCCGATACCTTCGACACGGCAAGCGCCGTGCTCTCCGCGTTGCGCCTGCATATGGCCGATGCTCTCGGTATCGAGCGCAACGGTCATGCTCTTCTGTGGGTCGTCGACTTCCCCATGTTCCGCTACGACGCGGTCGAGAAGAAGTACGCAGCCGAACACCATCCGTTTACGATGATTCCTGAAGAGGATTGGGACAAGATCGAGTCCGATCCGCTTGCCTGTTCGAGCTATAGCTATGACATCGTCATGGACGGTTTCGAGATGGGCGGTGGTTCTATCCGTATTCATAATGCGGAGCTGCAAAAGCGCGTCCTTCGTCGTCTTGGCGTGGAAGATGACCAAATGGAAGAGAAGTTCGGCCACCTGATTCATGCGCTCGAGCTTGGCGCTCCTCCGCATGGCGGCATTGCGCTTGGCCTTGACCGCCTGGTCATGCTGCTTGCAGGCAAGCAGTCCATCCGCGACGTCATCGCTTTCCCGAAGACTTCGAGCGCATCCGACCCGATGACGGGCGCGCCGAATGAGGTAACCGGCCGCCAACTCAAGGAAGTCAACCTGCGACTTTTGTAATTCCCGATTCGCCCGACGGCAAATCGGGAACCGTCGACGCTGCGAGCCCGGCTGACGGCGCAGCTGGCGTTCCGAAGATTTGCAGGTTCGGCTTTGCCTTGCGGCAAACCCGGCCCGTCGACGCTGCGAGCCCGGCTGACGGCGCAGCTGGCGTTCCAAAGATTGCTCACGTACCCAAGGTACGCTTCGCAATCTTTTCGCGCCATCTGCACTCGTCAGCTGGGCTCTCGCTGACTTTTGGGCGAAAGGGGCATTCGCTCGACGCCTCTTCCCATCATTTGAAAGGACCCTTATGAAAACTCTACGCCCGTATCCTCGCGCGACCATTACGCCGAAGGGCGAGCATGCCTTGGAGAAGGGGCATCCTTGGGTGTACGAGGCGGAGGTTGTCTCGCTTGAGCCGGCGCCGGGCGAGGCTGCGGTAGCGAACGGCTCGATCGTCGATGTCGTGAGCCGCAAGGGGTCGTATCTGGGGTCGGGCTTGTTGTCCGAGAAGAGCAAGATTCGTATTCGCCTCATCACCCGCAATGCGAACGATCGCTTTGACCGTGCCTTTTGGAAGCGGAAGGTGCAGTGGGCGTGGAATTACCGGAAAACGGTGATGGGTTCCGATGCAAGCGCATGCCGCGTTCTGTTCTCCGAAGCTGACGGGTTCCCCGGCCTTGTCGTCGATCGCTTCGAGGACGTCCTCGTAGCCGAGACGCTTTCGGTGGGGATGGAGCGTTTGAAGCCGATGATCTTCCCCGCGCTTCTCGAAGTGCTGGCCGAAGACGGCATCGCGATTCGCGGACTCTATGAGCGCAACGACGCTTCGACCCGCTCTCTCGAAGGACTCGCCCAGACTGCGGGATGGTTTGCGGGCGCCGCGGAGGATGCGGCCTGCTCGCTCGACCCGATCAATCCCAGCCAACCCGAGGCTGCGGTGTTCGGTCCCACGACGACGCAGATTATGGAAAACGGCGTTCGTTACGAGGTGGATTTCGAGAACGGACAGAAAACGGGCTTCTTCCTCGACCAGAAGTACAATCGGCGTGCCGTCGCGCAGCTCGCGGCGGGAAGACGCGTTCTTGATTGCTTCACGCATACGGGCAGCTTTGCTCTGAATGCCGCCCACGGCGGAGCGGAGTACGTGAACGCGGTCGATATCTCCGAGCTTGCCGTCGCTCAAGCGCGTAAGAATGCCCAGCTCAATGAACTTGACGGCAAGATGGACTTCACGGCGGCGAACATATTTGACCTGTTGCCCCAGCTCGAGGCGGCGCACGATCGCACTTATGACTTCATCGTGCTCGATCCGCCCGCGTTCACGAAAAGCCGCAAGACCATCGATTCGGCAGCCCGCGGCTACAAGGAAATCAACTATCGCGCGATGAAGTTGCTGCCTCGTGGAGGCTATCTCGCAACGTGCAGCTGCAGCCATTTCATGGACACGGAACGCTTCCGACGTGTCGTGTCCTACGCCGCGCAGGACGCTGGTGTCCAGCTGCGCCAGATCGAGGAACGTCAGCAGGCGCCTGACCACCCGATTCTGTGGGGTGTTCCCGAAACGGATTACCTGAAGTTTTTCTTGTTCCAGGTGGTGTAGAGAGGCCGCCCGCTGATGGAAGCCTCGCGTTTCCTTCATGACAGTTTGTTGACAGCCTGACGCCTTCGCGGCATCTGCACAACTTATGCGTATCATTGACCCTGTTCAACGAGCTCGAGGCGTTCTAACTCGCGTCCCGAGCAGATTTGAGGCCCGTGCATCTCGCGCGGGCCTCCTCGATTATTGGCGAAGGCGGGTGCACATTCGGATGAAGGGTTTTCTCGAGCGGATGCAGTGGAAGATGGCGGGCGCCATGCAGGGAAGGCGCGGCGCCGACTCCCTGTCGAATACGCTGGTCGTTGCAGGCATCGTCTGCCTGGTGCTGTCGGTTCTCCCCCATATGGGCCTGTTCTCATGGCCTGCGCTGGCGCTTTTGGCTTATGCGCTTTTCCGCACCTATTCGAAGAACATCGCTGCGCGCGATCGCGAGAACGAGGCGTTCCTGCGCGCGACCGAGAAACCTCGTCGCGCGCTTTCCATCGGACGGAAGAAATGGGAGAACCGCGAGACTACGCTGTACTTCAAGTGCAGGGGCTGCGGGCAGGAGCTTTCGGTCCCGCGTGGCAAGGGAACGCTTCGCGTGGTGTGCCCAAAGTGCAAGACCGAAACCGTAAAGAAGTCGTAGCAGCGCATGTTCGGCTACATCATGGCAGATGAGAAGCAACTTTCTCCTGAGGAGGTTGCCCGTTACCGCAGGGTGTACTGCGGTGTTTGCCATTCGCTGAAGGAACAGAACGGCCAGCTGTGCCGCATGACGCTCACCTACGACATGACGTTTCTTGCGCTTCTGCTGAACTCGCTTTACGAACCGCTCGAGCACGAGGATTCCGCGCGGTGCGGGGCTCATCCTACCAAGTCCCAGCCATTTGCGACGAGCGAGTGCACGGAGTATGCCGCCGATGCGACGGTGCTGCTCGCGTATCACAAGCTCATGGACGATTGGCATGACGAGCACAAGGTCTCGCGACGGGCGATGGCGCAGGCGCTCTCTTCGGCGTATCGTGCGGCGTCGGCAAGGCGCCCCGCAGTTGCCCAGGCCATCGAATCGGGCATGACCGATATCCGCGCAATCGAGCAGCGTGGGGACGAGTCTCTCGATGCTGCCGCCAATCGGTTCGGCCTTATTTTAGGCTGCGCGTTCTCGTATCGGGAGGATTTCTGGGCAGGTGAGCTGCGCCGCATGGGAGCATGGCTCGGCAAGTTCGTGTACCTCATGGACGCGGTCATGGATTACGATGAGGACCTGAAATCGGGCAGCTACAATCCGCTCGTCGCGGCTGGCGCGGTGCCCGGCGATGTTTCTGAGGGGCTTCGCTCGATTGCGGCCCAGGCGGCGCAATCGTTCGAGCGTTTGCCGCTTGAGCAGGATATTCACATTCTCCGCAACGTGATGTACGCGGGGATATGGGGACAGTATTGCGGGAAGTTCGGCGATACTGCCCATGATGATGGCGAAATGACGCCGGCGGCTGCAAGGGCCGCCGACGACGATAATGGCGAATAGGGAACGCAATGGCAATGGACCCGTATAGCGTACTCGGTGTGTCGAGGGATGCCTCGCAAGACGAGGTGAAGAAGGCATACCGCAGGAAGGCGCGCGAGAACCACCCCGATTTGAACCCCAACGATCCGAACGCCGCCGAGCGGATGAACGAGATCAACGAGGCATACGATCGCATCATGAACCCCGAGAAATACGCCGCTGCCGATCGCCGTGCCTCCGCGGCTTCGGGCGGGGCTGCTGGTGCCTCGTCGCAGGGCGCGTCGGGGTATGCCGGATACGGCGGAGAGAACCCCTTCGGCGGCGCCTCGGGCGCCGGCTCGTACGGAGGCGGGCAGCAGGGTAACCCCTATACCTCCGGTGGCCCGTACGGTTGGGCGGGAGGCTTCGGCTTCGATTTCGACGACTTTTTCGGCTACGGTGCCTCCACGGCGTCCGGTCCGATTCATCCCGAGGCGAATGTGAGCGATCCGGCGGAATTCCGCGCGGCGATCGACCTGATCAACTCAGGGGATGCGGCGCAATGCAAGCGTGCTGCCGACATTCTGGCAACGGTAACGAGCGGCGGGCGTAACGCCCGGTGGTACTACCTTTCGGCGCTCGCGAACAACGGCGCGGGCAACACGGTGATGGCGCTCGACCAGATTCGCCGCGCTGTTCGCATGGATCCGAACAATGTCGACTATCAGCGCGCATACCGTGCGTTCCAAAGCGCGGGGCAGTCGTATGCGCAGGAACAGCAGACGCGCGGGTTCACCATTTCCTCTATCGATCCCACGACGCTGTGCTGCGGCTGCTGCATGCTCCAGCTGTGCCTACAGCAGTTCATGCGCTACGGGTTCATGGGTTTTTAGGGCGCTCGTGGCCCGTCGGCTGACGCAATGTGCCTCGCTTGCTGGCTTTGGTGCTGCTTGAATGAATCACCTTGTTCTCTCGGAAGGAGACTGATATGGCAACTATCGGGATTGACTTGGGCACGACGAACAGTTGCGCCGCGGTGGTCGAGGGCGGCAAGCCGGCCATCATCCACAACGCCGAGGGCTCTCGCACGACGCCGAGCGTCGTCGCGTTCGCCAAAGACGGCGAGCGCCTCGTCGGTGCGACAGCTTGTCGGCAGGCGGCAATCAACCCCGAGCGCACTATCTCCTCGGTGAAGCGCCACATGGGAACCGACTGGCGTGCGAGCATCGACGGTAAACGATTCACGCCGCAGGAAATCTCCGCGATGATCCTGCGCAAGCTGCGCCGCGACGCTGAGGCGTTCCTCGGCCAGGAGGTGACGCAGGCTGTCATCACCGTCCCCGCCTACTTCAACGATATGCAACGCCAGGCCACAAAGGATGCGGGCCGCATCGCGGGACTCGAAGTCCTGCGCATCATCAACGAGCCGACAAGCGCGGCGCTCGCGTACGGGCTCGACAACGGTGACCCTCAGAAGGTGATGGTCTACGACTTGGGCGGTGGCACGTTCGATGTGTCGATCATCGAGATCGGCGAGGGCGTGATTGAGGTGCTTGCGACTGCGGGTGACAACCATCTGGGTGGCGACGACTTCGACGAGCGCATCGCCGATTACCTGTTCGGGGTCTTCAAGCGGGAATCGGGCGTCGACGCGAGTCGCGATTCCGCCGCGGCGCAGCGCGTGCGCGAGGCGGCGCGCCAGGCGAAAGAGGAGCTGTCCTCCATGGAGACGGCGCGCGTGAACCTGCCGTTTCTGGCGCAGGGCGCATCCGGCCCGCTTCATCTGGAGGCGCAGGTCACGCGCTCGGAGTTCAACCGCATGACCGCCGATTTGGTCGAGCGCACCGAAGGCCCCGTGTCCCAGGCGCTCAACGACGCGGGCATTGCCGCCTCCGAGCTGGGAAGCGTGCTGCTCGTCGGCGGGTCGACGCGCATCCCGGCGGTTCAAGACAAGGTTCGCTCCCTTACGGGGAAGGAGCCTTCGTCGTCGATCAACCCCGACGAGTGCGTCGCCGTGGGCGCGGCCATCCAGGGGGCTACGCTCGCGGGGTCTTCGACGGGGCTTGTGAAGGCGAACTCCATCCTGCTGCTCGACGTGACGCCGCTTTCCCTTTCCCTTGAGACCGTCGGCGGCGTGGCGACGCGCATCGTGGAGCGCAACACGACGCTCCCCGTGCATTACTCGCAGATCTTCACGACGGCGGCGGCGTTCCAGACGAGCGTTGAGATCAACGTGCTTCAGGGCGAGCGCCCGATGGCGCGCGACAACAAGTCGATCGGCAAATTCCGTCTGAAGGGCATCAAGCGTGCTCCCGCGGGCGTTCCCCAGATTGAGGTGACGTTCGACATCGACGCGAACGGCATCCTCACGGTTTCCGCGAAGGACAAGGGGACGGGCAAGGAGCAGTCGATCACGATTGACGAGTCGGGCCGCATGTCCGACGAGGAAATCGATCGCGCCATTCGCGATGCGGAAACCTACGCGGCGCAGGACGCGACGCGTCGCGATGCGATGGAGGTGCATGCGGAGGCGGCACGCCTGGTCCAAGAGGTTGACGCGGCGCTCGCAAAATCGGGCAAGCAGTTGGAAAAGGAAGAGAAGAAGCAGGTCAAAGCCGATTCGAATGCTCTTCGCAAGCTGCTTTCAAAGAAAACCGAGAAGCTGGAGGAAGCGGACATCGCGGCAATCCGCTCCGCCAAAGAGCAGCTCGACCGCTCAAGCGAGCATGTGAGGTCTTTGGGGTAGAGGGAGTCTTGGGGCGCGGGGCTTTCTGGAGCGGTGCGCCGAGCTTGCTCAAGGGGAATCGTCGGACGCTCTCTCGGCGGCAAGTCAAGGGGCGCTGGCCTGCGATGTGCGCCCGGGCAGTTGCCGGGGCGGCTTTCGGGGAATCTGAAAGCCGCCCCTCCGCGCGGATCCTCGCGATGTTAGGCGACGTCGGTTGCGTCCTCGTGCTGCTTGCGGTACTCGCGGCGCTCCCGCTTCGTCATGAGCGATTCGGGCAGTTCGCGGCGGCCTTGCTCTGCAAGCTTGCGCATATCGGTGTCTGCCATGCCCTGCGTGGGGTCGTTTTTGCGCTTGTCGTAGAGCGGGTCGCCCTCGTCGTTCCAAATGCGCTCGGCGACAGGCGTCCACTCCGCGATAGAGTCATGGCATTTCGCGCAGAGATCCTCCGCGCTTTCTTTCTCCTGAAGGTCGGTGGAATGCGCGCCGGCGCGCTTCACCATGTCGGCGAGCAGCCCTTCGTTTTCCAAGATGGGGCAGGGCTTGAGCAGGTTGTCGTTGAAGGGCTGGCCCTCGTAATACTGCATGAACAGAGGGGAGCGCAGCGCGTCGAGAAGGCTTGTTTCCCGAATGTTGACGTTCGCGTAATGTGCGAACACGCACGGCTCCACATCGCCTGCGGCGTTGATGTGCAAGTAGCGGCGCCCGCCGGCGATGCAGCCGCCGACGAACTCACCGTCGTTCTGGAAGTCAAGCGTGAACAGGGGTTTCTTCTCGCGCATCTCGCGGACGAAGCGGTAGAGGTGCTCGCGCTGGTCGGCGTGCACCATAAGCGAGGTGGGCGAGCCGACGCCAACGGGCATGTACGTGAAGATCCATGCGAAAAGCGCCCCCTTCTCGATGAGCCAGTCGAAGAACTCCTCGCTGGCGATGGAGCTTGCGTTGGCGCTGGTATAGCAGCATGACACGCCGAAGGGCAGGCCGTTTTCGCGCAGGAGCTCCATGGCGCGGGACACCTTGGCGTACGTTCCCTCGCCGCGGCGGGCGTCGGTGGCCTCCTTGAAGCCTTCGACGCTGATGGCGGGCACAAAGTTCGCGACGCGAATCATATCCTGCACGAACTCCTCGTCGATGAGCGTCGCGTTGGTGAACGACAGGAACGCGCAATCGGGATGCGCTTCGCATAGGTTGATGAGGTCGTGCTTGCGGACGAGCGGCTCGCCGCCGGTGTAGATGTAGACGTGGGTTCCCAGCTTGACGCCCTGGTTGATGATGGAGTCGATTTCCTCGTAGGTGAGGTTTTGCTTGTGGCCGTATTCCGCTGCCCAGCATCCGGTGCAGCGCAGATTGCAGGCGCTCGTGGGATCGAGCAGGATGGCCCAGGGAATGTTGCAGTGGTACTGATCGCGCATCGCTTCCTGCTTCGGCCATGCGAGCATGTTCGCGTCAACGATGAATGTCTTGATGAGGCGGTCCCTGACCTGGGGATTCATGTCGGTGAGAATCTTCATGATAAGTTGATACCAATTCGATTCGTCATCGATTGCCTGGTGGAAGGCGGCGCGTTGGGTGGGGAACACGTCGTCGGGCGCAACTTTGTCGATCATGTCCATGATCTTCGCGACATTTCGCTCGGGATTTTCAAGTAGGTAGTCGATGGCTTTGTTGAGGGCTGCCCGCTTGATTTGGTCGGTTGCTTTCATAGTGTTGTACCTCCCATAAAATTATTCAACAAATGTGGAATAACTCTCTTAAGCGTGAGTATAGGTCGATGAAATAAAAATACAAGTGACAAATAAACAACGTTTGTGGTAAAACCTGCAGATGAAGTTATGCTGTCCATTTTTTTGCGAGGGAGAGATATGGGCGACGTGGGGGAGAAGATGGCGAACGAGATTCAGCCGACTGGAGAGGGAGCCGCCTGTCGGGAATCCGGGGAGCGCACGGCGCCCGACCGCCGTGTTGTGCGCACGCGAAAGGCGATCCGCCAGGCGTTTTTGACCCTCATGCAGGAGACGGAGTACCAAAAGATCACCATCACCGGAATTGCCCGCGAGGCGGACATCGACCGAAAGACGTTCTATCTGCACTACCAGTCGGTCGAGGATCTGGCGAACGAGATCGTGCAGGACGAGGCGGACCGGATCGTGCGCACATGCCTGGACTCCCTCGAGAACAGCGACGACGGCGAGAACGTGGTCGACCTGTTCAAATGGCTTTCGCTGGGGCTGGCGCCCGACCTAAAGAGCATGAAGCTCATCGCCTCGCACACTCCCTACGAGCTCGTTTTGAAGAAGTTGGAATCGTCGCTTACTGCGTCGCTTATCGAACAGGACACGCTTGGCCTGAAGAAGTTGGGGCCGTATCTCGATTTCTGCGTCGCGTATTTCAGTGCGGGGCTCGTGGCGGTGATTCGCCGCTGGATCTTAGACGAGTCGGAGATTCCCCTCGAGGATATCGCCCAGGTGACGCACGCGCTCGTCCATAGTGGTCTCGATGGTATCGTGCGGACTGTGGCCGAGGGCGGCGTAAAGGAATAGCCCCGCGTCCCTCGTGTCCGTTTGCACGACTGAGCTGTGTGCATTTGGTTTAAGGCCCGCTCGCGCCATGCCACCTCGCGTATACTGGGGACAACTTGAACTGAGCATTCTGAATGGGGCGGGGCGGCGACATGTTCCGAACCTGGTCAGGTCCGGGAGGAAGCAGCCATAAGGGGCCTCTGACGAGCGCCCTGTCCTATTCAGAATGCTTCATCTTGCAGGCGGCCACGAGCCGCCTGCTTGCTGCATGGGCCTCTTCTTGTAAGGACGCTATGGACATCATCAACTTCTTCATCAGTCTCCTTTCCGACCCCCGCTCGGCGATTGCAGGGTGGATTGTGGCGCTGGGCGCCGCATGGGTGTACACCCCGTTGTTCCTGATCGTGTTCGTGGAGACGGGCCTTGTGTTCTTCCCGTTTCTGCCGGGCGATTCGCTTTTGTTCGCGGCCGGCGTCTTCTCGGCTGACGGGGGCGGTCTGCACTTGTGGGCGACGCTCATCGTGTTCTACGCCGCCGCCATCTTGGGCAACACGTCCAACTACTGGATCGCCCGCTTCTTCGGCAAGCGCATCATCGACTCGGGGAAGATCAAGGCGCTCACGCCCGAGCGTATGGCGAAGCTCGATCACTTCTTCGAGCGCTACGGCGGGCTGACTATCGTGATCACGCGCTTCATGCCTTTCTTCCGCACGTTCGCCCCGTTCATTGCGGGCACCGGCCACATGAATTTCGGCAAGTTCACGCTGTTCAACGCGATTGGCGGCATTTCTTGGGTCTCGCTGTTCGTTTTGGTGGGATACTTCTTCGGTGGCATTCCGTTTGTGCAAGAGCACTTCGAGATCATCGTTTTGGGCATCGTCGCGGTATCGGTGGCCCCTGCGTTCATCGGTGCGGTGAAAGCCGCGATGAGCTCGAAGAAGGGCGACAAGGCAAAAAACGCCAAGCACGCGAAATAATGCCGACACGTGCCAGCGAGGGGCGATCGGTCCCGGATACGAGGAGGCACGTGTCCGAGCTTCTATCGATACGACGAACTCTTTCCAGGAGCGTCCGGCAACCCCGGGCGCTTCTTCTATAATGGAGCGAAATGAACCGGGCGCCTTGCGCGCCGCATACGAATGCGAAGGACTTGCGCGATGTCGGAAGCTTTATACCGCAAATATCGCCCCCAGACGTTTGAGGACGTGGTGGGCCAAGAGCATATTGAGCGCACCATCAAAAATGCCATTGAGCAGGACAAAGTCAGCCATGCATACCTGTTCTGCGGCCCGCGCGGCACGGGCAAGACGACCACTGCCCGCCTGCTTGCGAAGGCGCTTTTATGCGAGGGTGGCCCGACTGCAGACCCCGACGGAACGTGCGAGGACTGCCAGCTTATCGCCGCGGGAGAGCACCCCGACGTCTACGAGCTCGATGCGGCAAGCCGCACCGGCGTCGACAACGTCCGCGAGGAGATCATCAACCGCGTGCAGTTCGCGCCGACGCGCGGGCGCTACAAGGTCTACATCATCGACGAGGTCCACATGCTCTCGGTGGCAGCGTTCAACGCGTTGCTGAAGACGCTCGAGGAGCCGCCGAGCCATGTGGTGTTCATCCTGGCGACGACCGACCCGCAGAAGGTTCCCGAGACCATCCATTCCCGCTGCCAGCGATTTGATTTCCGCCGCATCTCCGCCGAGGCCATGGTCGCGCGTTTGGGCGCGGTATGCGTGTCCGAAGGGGTCGAGTTCGAGGGCGAGGCGCTCGATTTGATCGCGCATCGCGCGGAAGGCGGCCTTCGCAACGCGCTCACCTCCCTCGAGCAGATCATCGCGTTCGGCGAGGGCAAGGTAACGCTTGCGGGCGCCGAGGCGATGCTCGGGTCGCTCGATTCGAGCGAGATGTCCGAAATCATGAACGCGGTCGGCACCCGTGATGCTGCAGCGTGCTTCCGCTGGACGGCGCAATATGTGGAAACAGGCGCCGACCTGGCCCGATTTGTGGGCGATATGGCTGAGCGCGTGCGCAACCTGTACGTGATGTCGCTTGTGGGCGCCGACGTGGCGCTGGAAGTGTCCGAGTCCGAGCGCCGAGAGCTCACAGGCGAGTTGCCGTTGTTCGGCCCCGATCGCCTGGCGCGCTTGCTCGGCGTTTTGGGCGATCTGTCGGCCGAGTTGAAGACGTCCACCAATCCTCGCCTGTCGTTCGAGATTGCGCTTACGCGCATGGTGCGGCCCGACAGCGACCTGACGCTCGAGGCGCTCGCCGAGCGCATCGAGGCGCTCGAGTCGGGGTATTCGGCCTGTTCGCGGGTGATTGCCCCTGCTGCCGCTCTCACCGCTGCCGCTCCCGCTGCTGCTGTGGCGACGGGCGCGCCGTCGAGCGCGGCGCCGGAG
>OLNW01003219.1_pt1 | contig 12831 bp, 9 predicted proteins | sample 1672121 | NCBI WGS metagenome assembly OLNW01 (sample SAMEA3136648, study PRJEB25190) | human gut metagenome
GTATAAGCTTCCCTACGGCTGTCCTTGGCGGTGAAGTAAGAATACCTACTGTTGCAGGCGATGTAATGGTTGATGTTAAGCCGGGAACGCAGTCAGGAACCAAGATTCGTCTCAAAGGCAAGGGTATGCCGTCACTGCGCAGTCAGAGCCTGATGGGCGACCATTATGTAACGCTTGTTGTTGATGTACCTACTAAGCTTAATGAGGAACAGAAGGCTGCACTCTGCGCTTATGATCAGGCTATGACAGGTAAGGAGCGTCCTAAGGATAAGAAACACAAGGGATTTTTTAAGTAAGCGATTCTAAGTAAGTCTTTTTGAATATTGTAAAATTGCCGTAATAAGGTTATACTATCCATATTGGCATTATTTGTGAATGCCGAAATGTGGAAAGGAACTTTATTATGGCATTTTTATTTAATAATATTAATAGTGAGCTTATGAGCAGATACGAGCTTGTACGCAGTGAACGTCTTGATGACCTCAATTCAGACGGAGTGTTATTGAGACATAAGAAGAGCGGTGCAAGGCTCGTACTTTTATCTAATGACGATGAAAACAAAGTATTTTCAATCGGGTTCCGTACGCCGCCTTATAATGATACGGGACTTCAGCATATTATTGAGCATACCGTACTTTGCGGTTCAAGAAAGTATCCGGTGAAGGATCCGTTTGTTGAGTTATGCAAAGGCTCACTCAATACATTTCTTAATGCAATGACATATCCGGATAAGACAGTATACCCGGTTGCAAGCTGCAATATGGCTGATTTTAAGAATATCATGGATGTGTATATGGATGCAGTGTTCTATCCGAATATCTATAAGCGTGAAGAGATATTCATGCAGGAGGGCTGGCATTACGAGCTTGACAATGCGGAGGATGAGCTTAAGTATAATGGTGTTGTATACAACGAGATGAAGGGAGCATATTCATCACCGGATGAACTTCTCTCAAGATACACGTTCCAGTCGCTGTTTCCTGACACAACATACAGCTGCGAGTCGGGCGGAGACCCTGAGAAGATACCTGAGCTGACAAGAGAGGAATACCTTGAGTATCACAGGAACTTCTATCATCCTGCTAACAGCTATATATATCTGTATGGCGATATGGATATGGAAGAGAGACTCAGATATCTTGATGAGCAGTACCTTTCAGCATTTGACAAGGCAGATGTTCCGGGAATAGAAGATGAATCTGCCATAGGAATACAGAAGACATTCGAAAGACCCGCTTATGTTGAGCATGATTATGCTGTCACAGAGGACGAGCCGCTTGAAGATAATGCGTATCTTTCATATAACACAGTAGTCGGGACTTCACTTGATGCCAAGCTTTATCTCGCAATGCAGGTGCTTGATTATGCTCTTGTAATGGCACCTGGAGCCGGATTAAAGCAGGCGCTTCTCGATAATGGTATAGGAACTGATGTATACAGTTCTTATGAGAACTCAATCCTCCAGCCCGTATATTCGGTTATTGCAAGAGGAGCTTCGGCTGAACAGAAGGAAGAATTTGTAAGAATTATAAAGGATGTTCTTAAGCACATGGCAGAAGAAGGAATAGACAGGGATACTCTTCTTGCCGGAATTAATGTATACGAATTCAGATACCGTGAGGCTGATTTCGGACAGTTCCCTAAGGGACTTATGTACGGATTGCAGCTTATGGATAGCTGGCTTTATGATGATAATGAGCCATTTATGCATATTAATGCAGGAACAACCTTTGACGAGCTTAAGCGTGAAGTTAATTCGGGAAGCGGATATTTTGAGAATATCATCAGGGAATATCTGCTTGATAATAACCATGCATCTCTGCTTGTGCTTAACCCTAAGGCTAATCTTACACAGAGTCGGGAGAAGCAGGTCAGTGACAGGCTTGCTGCATATAAGGCATCACTTACGGATGAACAGATTGAGGACATTGTTAAGAGTACGGCTGCACTTAAGAAATATCAGGAAGAGCCAAGCTCACAGGAAGAACTTAAGACGATACCTATGCTTTCAATATCAGATATTAAGAAGGAAGCAGCACCGCTGCATATTGATGAGAATGAGAGCAATGGTGTAAAGGTAATAAGGCACAATATATTTACCAACAGAATTTCATATATACTTCTGTCATTTGACTGCCGTAATGTCCGTCAGGAAGACATTCCTTATATAGGAATACTCTCAGGAGTGCTTGGTCTCATGGATACAGAGAATTACGGCTATGCAGACCTGAGTACGCAGATTAACCTTAAGACGGGCGGCATATATACAAGTGCGGCAGTATATTCGGATAAGAAGGATTTTGACATTGTCAATGTACGCTTTGAGACGAAGGCAAAAGTCCTCTATGAGAATGCAGCAGATGCATTCTCGCTTGTTAATGAAATGCTGTTCACGACAAAGTTTGGTGATTATAAGCGTCTTAAAGAGATTCTTGATATGGGCAAATCACGCATGGAATCAATGATGGCGGGCGCAGGACACAGTATCGCCATGCTGTGTGCGTCAAAGCAGTTTTCCAAGGCGGCATGGTATTCTGACAGTCTCCGCGGCTACAGCTATTATACAGAAGTGTGCAGAATACTTAAGAATTTTGACGAAGAGAAGGAAAAGGTTGCAGAAAAGCTTGAACAGCTTGTCAGGAAGATATTTATAAAAGAGAATCTGATTGTAAGCTTTACCGCTGATGATAAGGGATATGGAATGGCTCATGAGCCGCTTGATGCATTTACGAAGGGACTTTCGGATGTTCCATCAGTGCCTGAGGCAAGGAATTATAAGCCTGAGAAGGAAAGCCTTGGACTTACAAGCTCATCACAGGTGCAGTACGTTGCAAGATGCGGTAACTTCAGGACAGGCGGGTTTGATTACACAGGAGCACTCAGGGTTCTTAAGGTTATATTCTCATATGACTATTTGTGGACAAATGTGCGTGTTAAGGGTGGAGCATACGGCTGCATGAGTGGTTTTGGATTTGGAGGTGACAGTTATCTGCTGTCATACCGTGATCCTAATCTGGAAAAGACTAATGAGATATATGAGAAGGCTCCGGAGTTTGTAAGGAACTTTACGGTGAGTGAGCGTGATATGACTAAGTTTATAATAGGAACAATCGGTGAGATAGATACACCGATGACACCTGTAACTGTCGGAGCACGTTCATTCGGTGCATACCTTACGCATATGACGGTTGAGGATTACCAGAAGGAGAGAGATGAGATTATAAATGCAGATGAGCAGAGTATAAGAGCTCTTGCGGACCTTCTCCAGTGTGTTCTCGATCAGAACTATTTCTGCGTTGTAGGTAATGCAGGAAAGATACAGAATGCTTCAGCAATGTTTGACAGGATTGAAGCACTTACAAAATAACGAATCAGGGAAATTAACATGCGACAGGATTTAAAAGGTTTTTACCGTGCGGTCGCGACACTTGTGATTCCGCTTGCATTGCAGAATCTTATCAATGTCGGAGTGTCGGCGGCTGACGTATTCATGCTTGGCATGGTTGGAGAGAAGGCGCTTGCTGCCAGCTCTCTTGCCGGTCAGGTACAGTATATAATGACACTGATATTCTTCGGGTTATCTTCAGGTGCATCGGTTCTTATAGCCCAATACTGGGGCAAAGGTAATCTTGATGCCATTAAGAAGGTACTCGGAATATCGGTTAAGATAGGTCTTGTGGTATCAGTGCTTTTTACGGTAGTTACATATGCGTTTCCATGGCAGCTTATGCACCTGCTCACCAATGATGAGGAGGTCATGGCACTTGGAGTTAAGTATATGAGGATTGTGTGCTGGTCATATGTGATATCATCAATGACCATGGTATATCTCAATACTATGAGAAGTATTGAGCGGGTAGTGATATCAATGGGGACATATCTTGTATCACTCATAGTGAATATCGTATTTAATGCGATATTTATATTCGGACTGTGCGGACTGCCGGCGATGGGAATAGTCGGAGCTGCATGTGCAACATTACTTGCAAGAGTTGTTGAATTCGTAATAGTGGTAGTGTATGACAGAAAGTTCAACCCGGTATTCAGATTCAGTTTTTCTTTCTTTAAGAAGGATGAACTTCTCTTTAAGGACTATGTTAAGTTCTCTGTGCCGGTAGTATGTAATGAGCTTATGTGGGGTTCCGGGTGTGCAGTGATAACTGCAATAATCGGACATCTCGGGAGCAGTATGACGGCAGCCAATTCCGCTGCGCAGGTTGCAAGACAGCTTGCGGTAGTGCTCGCACTTGGAATTGCCAATGCAACGGCAATTATGATTGGAAAAGTAATAGGCGAAGGAAAGATGGAGCTTGCAAGAGAATACGGAACGAGATTTGTACGTCTTAGCCTTATTGTGGGAGCAATAGGTTCAATGGTTATTCTTATTGTAAGGCCGGTGCTTCTGGCAGTTATGTCACTTACACCTGAGGCGTCAGAGTATCTGTCACTTATGATGTTTGTAATGACATATTTTGTGTTTTTCCAGTCATACAATACGGTGCTTGTTGTCGGTATATTCAGAGCAGGCGGTGACACAAAGTTTGGGCTGCTTATAGATGTCGGTTTCATGTGGGGCTTTTCTATAACAGCAGGTGCCATTGCGGCATTTGTGCTGAAGGTGCCACCGATGCTCGTATATGTACTTCTCTTAAGTGATGAAGTACTCAAGGTGCCATTCTCAACTTTAAGATATAAGCAGAGAAGATGGCTTAATAACGTAACAAGATAGATTAATAATTATAATATCTAATACAGAATCTGGCCGTTAATTGAGATTACCATGACACGCAGCGATATATCCTTACCGCTTGCCTCGATTGCTCGTTTAACGGCATATTCTATGCCTCCGCAGCATGGAACTTCCATACGCGCAACAGTTATGCTGTTAATCTCATTGGATGAAAATATGGCAGCGAGCTTCTCACTGTAATCAACCATGTCGAGCTTAGGACAGCCGATAAGTGTTATGCGGTTTGCCATGAATGAATTGTGGAAGTTGGCATGTGCATAAGCAGTACAGTCAGCGGCGATTAACAGGTCAGCGTTGCTGAAGTAAGGCGCACTGATTGGAGCAAGCTTAATCTGGACAGGCCAGTTGCCAATCTTGGAACCGCCGCTGTGGCCGCCGGCAGCTTCGACAGCCTTGGCATCATAGCATGCAGCTTCTCTTTCAGTAAATGATATTGCATCGGCAGGACATGCAGGGAGGCAGTCTCCAAGACCGTCACAGTAGTCATCGCGCAGGAGCTTTGCTTTGCCGTTCACCATTCCTATTGCGCCTTCATGGCATGCATTGGCACATGCACCGCAGCCTGTGCACTTTTCTTCATCAATAGTTATAATTTTTCTTATCATATAATGCTCCTTATTTCAATAATTTTTACTAACGATATTGAGTATAATAGATTAATAATATAAAATATGTTGTTGCAACAACATAATAAGACTGTTTGCTGGAGGAAGGATAAATTTATGAGCATTAAGAAATTCAGCATTAAGAATTATGATATGAAGAAATATTACGGGCTTCTTGAAAAGACGGTACTTTTTCAAGGCTGTGACGATGAATCAATAGAGAATATGCTGGACTGCCTGAGTGCAGAGATACGCACGTATGATAAAGATGAAGTTGTATTCCATACGGGTGATGTAAATGTTCCGCTTGGTGTTGTTCTCTCCGGCAAAGTCCACATAGGGCAGAGCGATGTGTTCGGTAATTATAATATAATGTCAGATGCAAAGCCGGGAGAGTTTTTTGCAGAGAGCTTTGCGTGTGCAAGGAATATTCCCATGATACCTGAGGTCGTAGCGGATGAGAAGAGTGAGATATTATTATTAGGAATCGAAAAGGTTCTTTCAACCTGCCATGGTGCATGTCAGTTTCATACGAAGCTTGTGAGCAATCTGGTGACGGCGATTGCATCCAAGAATATAAGACTTATGCAGAAGATAACGGACACGGCTCCCAAATCAATCAGGGAGCGTGTCCTGTCATATCTGTCATATCAGTCAGAAATTAACGAATCTGATGAATTCGATATTGCATATAACCGGCAGCAGATGGCGGACTATCTTGGCGTAGACAGAAGCGCTCTGTCTGCTGAACTCGGCAGGATGAGGGATGATGGAATAATTGCTTTCAGGAAGAATCATTTTAGATTACTTACGTCCTGTTGAGCCGAATCCGCCTTCACCACGCTCAGTATCACCAAGTTCATCAGTCTCTTCAAATTGAGCTGTGAGGAACGGAGTGATTACGAGCTGTGCAATTCTTTCGCAGCTTTCAATAGTAACGGCCTCTGATGAGTGGTTATGAAGTGCTACCATAATCTCGCCACGGTAATCGGCATCGATAACACCAACCTTGTTGGCAGGAGCGATGCCTTTTTTGCATGCAAGACCGCTTCTTGCATATACGAGACCGGCAAAGCCTACCGGAATCTCTACCGAAAGACCTGTATGTATAAACTGTGTCTGGCCCGGCTCAATAGTTACGGACGAATCCATGCATGCGTACAGATCGGCACCTGCTGCAAATGGTGTTCCGTAAGTAGGTATAACTGCGTCCGGGTGTAATTTCTTTATTCTAACCTGCTGTGTCATAAATATAATCTCCGTTCTGCCGCATCAGACGGCTGTAAGTGTTCTTAAATTATTCTGGATTATTCTGATAGGTTATTGTTCAAGTGGCTCAAGAGTGTCCTTGGAAGGATCCCACAGAACAACACGGCCTTCTTTGAGTGAAGGCTGTACAAGGATTGTGCGCTGGTTAGAAGAGCCCTTGAAACGAAGCGTAAGATCCTTTAACTCTTCAACAAACTTTCCGTCTACAAGAACGTCAAGATATGAGAGAAGTTCCATAGTCTCCGGCCATTCTTTGCACATGTGTCCGAGAATGTCTTTCTCAAAATCATAACCGGTAAAGCACCAGATATCTTTGCCGGGATAAGTGCTGCGTACCTTGCGTACAAGAGGAAGAAGCCCCTGCTGGTTGATATGCTCAAACGGTTCACCGCCAAGCAGCGTAAGACCTGATATATATGAAGGCTTCAGGTAATCAATAATCTTGTCAATAACTTCTTCAGTAAAAGGGCTGCCGTAGTTAAAATCCCAGGCAACCTCATTAAAACAATTCTTGCAGTGATGCGTGCATCCGCTTACAAAAACGGATACACGGACACCAAGACCATTGGCAACATCACAATATTTTATATCTGCGTAATTCATAATAATATAATACTCCAATCAGTTACTTTACAGATGCAGTACTCTTGAATTAATCTCTTTAGTCTTTCCGACATTCCAGAAGTTCTCACCAAGATAACCGCATGTACGTCTTGTTACATTCATCTTGGAATGATCCTTGTTGTGGCACTGAGGACATTCCCACTCAAGGTCTTCATTAATAATGATCTCGCCGTCAAAGCCACATACATGACAATAATCGGACTTAGTGTTGAACTCGGCATACTGGATATTGTCATAGATGAACTTAACAAGCTCACGGAGTGCCGGAATATTATTCTTCATATTAGGAATCTCAACATATGAGATAGCACCGCCGCTTGATATGGTCTGGAACTGGCTCTCAAATGAGAACTTCTCAAATGCATCAATCTTCTCGCGCACATCAACATGATAGGAGTTGGTATAATAGCCCTTGTCAGTTACATCCTTAATAACGCCGAAGCGCTTGCGGTCAATCTCGGCAAAACGGTAGCAGAGACTCTCAGCAGGAGTGCCATAAAGACCGAAGCCAAGACCTGTTGTCTTTTTCCATGTCTCAGTGGCTTCTCTCATGCGGTTCATAACCTTAAGCGCAAACCCTTAGGATCAGTGTGGCTTACACCGGTCATGAGCCTGGTGAGCTCATACAGGCCTATATATCCGAGTGAGAGAGTGGAGTAGCCATTGTGAAGGAGCTTGTCAATCTTCTCACCTTTCTTAAGACGGGCAATTGCACCGTACTGCCAGTGAATAGGACTTACATCAGAAAGAGTTCCTTCAAGCGCACGGTGTCTGCACATAAGAGCTTCAAAGCAGAGTGCAAGACGTTCTTCCATAAGCTCCCAGAACTTCTCCTCATCACCTCTTGCAATCAGCCCCATCTGAGGAAGGTTAATCGACACAACGCCCTGATTAAAACGGCCTTCCCACTTGTAATTGCCATTCTCGTCCTTCCATGGGCTTAAGAAACTGCGGCAGCCCATGCAGCTGAATACGTTGCCTTCGTAGTTCTCGCGCATCTTCTTGGCAGAGATGTAATCAGGATACATTCTCTTTGCAGAACAACGTACGGCAAGCTCAGTAAGGTAATCATACCTGCCTCCGTTAAGACAGTTATGCTCATCAAGAACATATATAAGCTTTGGAAAGGCAGGTGTTATGTAGACACCATTCTCATTCTTAATACCTTCAAGACGCTGACGGAGTATCTCTTCGATAATCATTGCATTCTCTTCAATGTATGGGTCATCCTTATCCAGATTAAGGAAGAGAGTAACAAATGGAGACTGTCCGTTAGTTGTCATCAGTGTATTAATCTGATACTGGATTGTCTGTACGCCTGACTTAAGCTCATCGTAGAGCCTGTCAGCAATAAACTGCTGGATAATCTCAGGTGACATTATATCGGAATACTTTTCTTTGTAGTGCTTTTCATACTTAAGCCTGCTTTTACGCAGATACTTGCCAAGGTGGCGTATATCAACAGACTGTCCGCCATACTGGCTTGAAGCAACAGCGGCAATAATCTGTGTGACAACAGTACAGGCTACCTGAAAACTCTTAGGAGTCTCAATAAGCTTGCCGTTCATAACTGTTCCGTTGTCAAGCATATCACCGATATTGACAAGGCAGCAGTTGAATATAGACTGTACGAAATAGTCCGAATCATGAAAATGTAATACGCCTTCGTCATGTGCTTTTGATATATTCTCAGGGAGAAGAATACGTCTTGTAAGGTCTCTTGAGACCTCTCCGGCAATAAGGTCACGCTGTGTAGAAGCAATAGTGGCGTTCTTGTTGGAATTCTCCTCCATTACATCTTTGTTGCTGTTCTGGATAAGGCTCATGATAGATTCATCAGTTGTGTTAGCCTTACGGACAAGAGCACGTGTATAACGGTAGATGATATATGTCTTGGCAAGAATGAACTTGCGCTCAGCCATGAGCTTCTGCTCAATAATATCCTGGATATCTTCAACTTTCAGTGCGTCTACGTTGCGGTTCTCGATTGATGCAACGATATTTTCAATCTGACCCTCCGTAATCTTTTCTTTTTCGTCAACTTCATCGTTAGCTCTCTGGATTGCAACGATAATCTTATTGCGGTCATATTCGACCTGCCGTCCATTTCTCTTGATAACCTTCATTGGACTGATTCTCCCTCTTACTTTACATTATTATATGATGTATCCGGCTGCCACTGGTGCGACAGACATGTTATATTATAGCACCAGAAACCTTACGTGTCTACCAAATATAGAAAGAATATTGTATACAAAAACAATATATTGTGCTTTGGCTTAAATGCGTTCAAAGCAAGCAACCATGGGCGGTTGGACTGCTTTGATAAAAAAGTAACAATAAAAGTGTATATACATCGGAATCGCAGGAATATCTGACTGTAATTTGTAATGAGATAAAAAATCAGTAAAATACGCAAATTAAAAAAGTATATAGTAGAAAAACAACGAAAATGTGTTATTATAAATATACATTAAATGAATCATGTCAAGAAGAGAGGTACGCAAGTATGATCAAAGTATATTTCGACAAATTATACCGGTATCCGAGAAAGGCGGAACATGCATTTGTGGCAATCCCACTGAAAAAAGGTGAGCTTAAGGATATAGACGGTGTATCAATTCTGCAGAACAAAGAGCCGGTCCCGATGCAGGGAAAGGTCACATCAAGATATGATGATGGTTCGGTCAGATATATGTTCTTAAGATTCATGGCAGATCTTCCTGCCAATAAGGGATGCGAATTAGAGTGTGAGTTCAATTCAGACAGATTCTCAGACTATAATGTTATGAAGGTAAGCAGGACCGATAGCGGCTTCATTGTAAATGCAGGTGAGTTATTATACGAGGTTAAGAATAATTCAGGTCATATTTTTGAAAATATTGAATGTGCAGGAATGAAGTATACTGCAAAGCAATTTGTCGGACCGGTGCTTAAGGACGGTAATGGGACAACATATGAAGCAAGAGTCGGAGAATGGAGAGTTGTAGAGCAGGGACCGCTTGTATCGATACTTGCAGCCAATGGAACTAATATAACGGATAACGATGATAAACATGTCGACTTTGAACTCAGGATTACTGCATATGCAGGCAAACCATGGGTTGAAGTTTCTTACAGAATCATTAATACAACTTACGAACCATTAAGGCTTACGTCGCTTGTTTTCTATATAAAAGCTGACGTATCAAAGCAGATGGATGCGTCACTTGAACAGATGAATTTTGATACCGATACAGATTCAACAGGCTGCGGAGACGGAGCGATAGACAATTCAGAGACAAAGGGACCGGTATATCACACAAGAGGCATACATGACCTTGCAATGCTTGAAGAGAGAACACCTGTAAGTAATATAAGGACATGTGCCGGAAGTTCTAATTATAAGACGGATTTTTATATTGGAACGGGAGGAGAACAGGTTAATAAGACAGTTACGGCACATTTCCTCCAGAAAGAGGCTAATGAGCATTTTGCAGAAGTAATATATGGAACATTCTTTGCAGACAGAACAGACAGTAATGGCGGTATATGTGCAACGATATTCCAGGCACAGCAGAATTATCCTAAGGCTGTCAAGGCTGACGCTAATGGAATAGCTGTAATGCTTGTGCCTGAGGAACTTGAAGATGTTGTCATGCAGTCCGGTATGGCAAGAGAGCAGAAGTTCCTGCTTCATCTGCATAGACCGGATGAGACGCTTGCATCTTTGGACAACAGAAGCCTTATATACCAGATGCCTGACAGACCTCATATAGATCCTGAGGTATTCAGGAGATCACAGGTCTTTCCGGATATATTCTCGGATGTAGTTAATGAGAATTTTGAGATTGGAATGGCTGCGAGGGCAGATGCACATTCAAGATCATACGGAATGCTTAACTGGGGTGATTCACCTGATCCCGGCTATACGCAGCAGGGAAGAGGCAACGGAGAACAGGTATGGTCTAATAATGAATATGATTATCCGCATTCATGTGCAATGCAGTACGCCAGAACCGGTATAAGAAGATTCCTTGATTATAATTTTGTATCTGCAAGCCACTGGATGGATGTTGATGTATGCCACTACAGCAAAGATCCTCTGAGAATAGGTGGACAGTGGGAACACACGGCAGGACATGTCAGAAATGGAATTATGGTATGTTCACATGAATGGGTAGAAGGTCTCCTCGACTATTATCATTTTTCGGGTGATGAGAGAGGACTTGAGACAGCGATAGGAATTGGCAATAATGTCCTGAAGCTTCTTGATACGCCAATGTATGCTGTTCCGGGCGAAGCTAATGCACGAGAGACAGGATGGGCACTCAGGACACTTATGGCATTATATATAGAGACATCTGATGATAAATGGCTTGGCAAATGCCGCTGGATAGTTGACAGCTTCCATACATGGGAAGAGGAGTACGGCGGATGGCTTGCACCATATACTGATAATACAGCAATAAGAGTAGGATTCATGATTGGTGTCGCAGCGGGAAGCGTAATACGTTACTACAGAGTGTTCCCGGATGAGAAGGTAAAGCAGATGCTTATCGGGGCAATTGATGATGTGATAGAGAACTGTAAGCTTCCGAACGGACTTTTTGAGTACAAGGAACTTCCGAGCCTTGCACGTAATGGCAACAATCCACTGCTTCTCGAGCTGATGGCAATAGGATATGAGCTTACGGGCAATCTTGAATATCTTGCACATGGAATGAGAACATTCAGATATATAATGCAGTCCAATGTTCCGGGAACCGGCGGCAAGAAACAGATAATAGGTGACGCAGTCATAGGGCAGGGCGGAAGTCCTAAATCATTCGGACAGAGCTTTATTCCGCTTACGACATATTATAATGCAACATCAAGACATTATCAGGAACTTGTGGATGCCGGATATGTGAAGATAAGAAGCGAATATGACAGATTTTTCATGTGATTCTGCGTTTTGTAGAGCATATTCTACGCTTTGTGGGTTGATTCTCCCTGATATAGTGTGTAGTATACAGTCATAAGATGCATGCAGCTTTAATCAAAATGACAATATCACAGTAACAGGGAGAATTAACAATGGATCAGGAAAAGATAGGAAGATTTATAGCAGAAACAAGAAATCAGGCAGGCATGACACAAAAAGAGCTTGCAGGTAAGATTGGTATAAGTGACAAAACCATATCTAAGTGGGAATGTGGCAAGAGCATGCCTGATATTACATATCTTGAGACATTGTGTGATTCTCTCGCAATAAGCATGAATGAACTGATATCCGGAGAGAGGCTTTCGGATACAGCTTATTCACCTAAAGCGGAGGAAAATATCATGAGTCTTATGAAAGAGAATCAGAAAGCTAAGAAGGGTACAGCTATTAATATAATAATCGGTGCGGTGCTTGCAATACTCGCATGTGTGCTTATGTTTGCAGTTAATCAGGATAGTGGGGGAACGGTTCTCTCGGTATTCACAGACGCTGCATCAGTTATAATCCTGGCACTGATAAATGCAGCAGCAGTACTTCTGTCACGTGCAAAGACATTCCATGATGTGCTTGAAGTCCTTGCAAAAGTGTCAGTCCCGTCCGGTGCGCTCGTAACACTG
>OLNW01003221.1_pt1 | contig 12827 bp, 6 predicted proteins | sample 1672121 | NCBI WGS metagenome assembly OLNW01 (sample SAMEA3136648, study PRJEB25190) | human gut metagenome
CCCGCCGCCAGCGAGAGCGACGCCAGAAACGCCGCCGCCACGCCTGCGTTCAGGCCGTAGACATCGGCGATGAGCACGATGAACGCCAGCCGGAAATCCACCACCCGGAACTGCGCCTGGGTGCTGGTCATCCGCACCAGCAGTTCGGATACGCCCCAGGCCCCCAGCAGTTCCAGCACCGGGACCAGCAGCCGGTGCCGCGCGGCAAAGCCGCTGAGCCGTTCCGGCCACTTTTTGCGGCGGGGCTGCTTTTCCTGCCGGAAGAACCGGGGCAGGTCGTCCAGCAGGTCGTACCGGGGGAACCACCCATACGCCCGGCGCAGCTGGCCGTCGTCGGGCGGGTACTCCCGGATCAGGTCGCTGCCGTAGGTCACGGTCAGGCCGGGGCAGAGGGCTTTCCACGCCTCGCCCAGCTGCTCATAGTTCCAGTGGAAGACCACCGGGGCGGTCAGGCTCTCCCACTCCGGCGTCCAGTTGTCGAACACCCGCAGCACCAGCTCGGACAGGTCTTCCATGCACAGAGCCGCCACCGGGGCAAGGGCCTGCTCTTCAAAATGCAGTTCCCCGCTCTTCGGGCGGGTCAGCAGCTGCGCGATGCCCACCGGCGCACCGGTGCAGTCGGTGCCGTAAAGATAGGGCAGGTGCAGCACCTTGATCTGCACCCTGCTCGTCTCGGCGTAATGGCGGCAGAGAGCCTCCGCCGCCTGCGCCAGCACCGATTTGCCGATGAACGGCGTCAGCACGGCTTCCGGCCCAGCCAGATAAAGCAGCTGGCTGGGCCGCTCCCGGTTGGCCTGCAAAACACGGCGCAGGCGGTCCAGTTCGCCCTCCTGCTCGCTGTGCGGGGTCAGATACTCCGAGAAATAGACGATGCGGTCAAACTCGTAGCTGTCCACCAGCTGGCCGATGCGCTCCTTGCTGTCCAGCGTGATGGTCCGAATGCGCGGCGGGTGCGGCTGGCCCCGTGCGCAGGTAATGAGGACATGGTCCTCTGGGAACGCCATCTCCACCCAGGCAGGGGTCACGAAACAGGTGTTCCCGGTCAATAGAATCTCCACAGCAGTTCCTCACTCATCCTCAACGTTTTACCGGCCCGCCCCCTCTCCGGCAGGGGCGTTCCGCTAGGGCAATTATAAGCGGTATCCGCCGCAAGGTCAAGCAAAAAGATACGACAATACGTATGTTTTTGTTCTAGCTTTCGATTTTCTTCGGATGCTTGCCCGCGCATTCCGCAGCATCCGACAGCCTTTTGGGCGCAGCATTTTCCCGCAGGCCGGAAGCGCACCTCTTCTTCCGGGCCGCTCCACTGTGCCGCATTTCGCCAAAATCCGCATGGGTTTGTGGAAATCTTAACGAACTTTATGTTGCATTTGCTGTAACTTTGCGGTAAAATGAAGAAATGACAACTATGGAAATATCAGGAAACCGCGAGGACGATATTATGACGAAAAAGCTCTCCCGCCGCTCGTTTTTGCAGGCGTCCAGCGTACTGGCAGCCATGGCGGCTCTGACTGCCTGCGGCGGCAGCCAGACCGAGACCGGCAAAACAGCGGATGCGCACGAAGCCATCACCTTTATGGCACCTTATAAGGAGATAGAAGCCTTTATTGAGCAGGTACACAGCGTTTACCCGGAAGTGAACATCGAGGTCGTGCCCTACAGCGGCGATAACACCACCACCTGTTTGCAGAATATGTTTGCGGCAGGCGATCTGCCGGACGTCTGCACCTTGACCTACTACGACCCCCAGATCGATCTGGTCTCCGACAAACTGCTGGACCTTTCCGGTTACGATTTTACCGACAACTATGTGGAGTCCCGTCTGCAGGACGTGTTCGACAATGGTGCCATCTACCTGCTGCCCTCGGCCTACAACTGCTTCGGCATCACCTATAATAAGACCCTGCTGCGGGAACACGGCTGGGAGCTGCCCAGTTCTTTCGCTGAGCTGGAAGTGCTGGCTGCAAAGGCCAAGGAAGCCGGGGTCGATCTCTGTCTGCCGCAGATCCAGTATCCCGGCTACGGTTTCCAGTACCTGTGCAACATTGCAGAGGCCGATTTCCTTGGCACACTGGACGGCAGGCTGTGGCAGCGGGATTATCTGTCCGGCAAGGCAAACGTCAGCAACACCCCCGGCATGATGCAGGCGATGGCCTATGTCCAGAAGTGGAAGGACATCGGGATGCTGAACGACACCGGCGATGCTCTTGACGATAACGTGACCCGGCAGAGGATGGCCGAGGGGAACACCCTGTTTTTGATCGGAAACACCAACGGCATTGTGGAGGCAGACGGCAACGCCGATAAATTCGGCCTGATGCCGTTTCTCTCGGAGGACGGCACCCAGAACGTTTTTGTGCTGAATGTGAACCGCTTCTACGGTCTGAACAAAAAGCTGGAGCAGGACCCCCAAAAGCTGGAAGATGCGCTCAAGGTGATGCGTGTGCTTTCCACCGTTGCAGGCACCAGCGCTCTGCAGCCCGCAACGACGCTGAAAAGCAGCCTGCTGCCCTTCAAGGACGCAAAAGCGGACGGCACCTACTACGCCGATGTTGCCGATGCTCTGAACGCAGGCAACACCGCGCCCTTTATCTATTCCGGCTGGGAAAACACCATCTTGACCACCGGCCTTAAAATGCTGGACTTCATGAAGGGCAACGCCACCATGGAGGATGTGATCCGGCAGCTGGACGAGGATCAGGATAGCGTGGTGAACAACACCCCGGATACCATCACCACCGTCACCGAAGAACTTTCGCAGGAGGATTGCGCCATGCTGGTGGGTCGCTGCTTTGCGCAGGCCACCGGCAGCGACCTTGCGCTGGTCTCGCTGAGCACCTGGATCCCCGGCAACCCCACCAATCAGAACCACCACGGCGTAGCTGCCAAACTGTACGCCAAGGATATTACGGATTACGACCTTTCTGTCATCCTGCCCACCGGCTGGAACCGCACCATCCAGACCGTCACCCTGACCGGGCAGCAGATCAACGACCTGCTGGCCACGGGCTACGACGCCTACAACAACGGCAAGGGCTACCCCTATGTGCTGGTCAGCCCCACGGAACCGGAAGCGGGCAAGACCTATCAGGTGGCCATCTGCGGCGTGAGCAAGCAGCTGGCAGCCGAAGCCGATGTCGTGGACAGCGGCGTGGTGGGCATGGATGCCGCAAAAGCCTTCTTTGGTGCATACACCACCATCAGCCGAGCAGATACCGCATGGAGTTGAATAAAACGGACAGGAGATACTGGATGTGAACAACAAAATCTATAAAAAGCTGTTTGTGGGCTTCGGCTTTGTCATCATCGTGTTGATCCTGACCCTTTTTGTCATGAGCCAGACCTACATCCAAAACCTTGTCTACCACGAGCGGTTGAGCCAGATGGAGGAAGTCACCCACCAGATGTTCCGTAGTCTGGAAGATGTGATCGACAACCACTGGGACGAGGTGGACGTGCAGTGCAATTATCTGGCCTATACGCCCATGGAGACGACCGATGATCTGTTTTCCTATCTGGAAAAGCTGTCCGAGCTTGCCAATTACAAAGAAAAGCAGATCGAGCTGGTTGCCGTGGACTCTGCCGGACATTATTATACCACGCATGGCCGCATGGGGCTGCTGCGAGGAATGACCTATCTGGAAGACGCACCGGAGCGGGTCAGCTACGTTTCCAACTCCCTGACCGTGGACGACTCCCGGATGGTGTTTCTGGAACAGCTCTCCACCCCCATCACCCTGCAAAGCGAGACCGGCGAGATCACCCTGCGCTACTTCGGCATCGCCCAGTGCATGACCCAGCTGAACGATTATTTCCGCTGCGACGCCTACGAAAATAACAACAGCGTCTATGTGCTGGATCACGACGGCTTCAAGCTGTTCAACGCCAACGATGCCGAGCTGCTGAAGGGGCACAACGTATACACCGTGCTCTCCCAGATGTCCTATCTGCACGGTTCTTCCTTTGCAGCAGCAAAGGAGCGGCTTGCCCGCACAGGCTCCTGTTATTCCAACGCCGTGCTGGACGGAACTGAGTATTACTACGCGCTCAAGCAGATGGAAAACGCCCGGTGGACGCTGGCGTTCCTCGTCCCGGCAGAGTACGTGGCCGTCAACACCCAAAAGCTGGTCAATCTCGTCACACTCGTCATCGTCAGCTTTGCCGTGGTGTTCTCGGTCACAGCGGTTTTCGTTGGCCGGTTTCTCCTGCGGCAAAAGCAGAAGCGGGAGCTGCAGGCAGAAAAAGAAGCGAACCTCCGTCTGGAGCAGTATAACATCCAGCTGACGCAGGCAAACGACGAGATGAAGCGGGCGCAGACCATTGCCGCCGAGGCGCTGCACGCGGCCGAGCGCGCCAGCCAGGCCAAGACCGACTTCCTCTCCAACATGAGCCACGATATCCGCACCCCCATGAACGCCATCGTCGGGTTGACGACCCTGATGGAGAACGAGCTGGACCAGCCGGAAAAGCTGGCCGAGCACCTGCACAAGCTGGAAAGCTCCGGCCAGCTGCTGCTGGGCATCATCAACAACATTCTGGATATGAGCCGCATCGAGAGCGGCAAGACCACCCTGAGCGTTGAGCCGATGCACCTTTCCCAGCAGCTCGACCAGCTCAGCACGATGATCCGCGCACAGGCCAGCGAAAAAGCGCAGACCTTCACCGTCTCCACCCATCTCCGGCACGAAAACCTGCTGGCCGACCCCACCCGCCTGAATCAGGTGCTGATGAACATCCTCTCCAATGCGGTCAAGTATACCCCCCGCGGCGGGCACATCCGGTTCGAGGTCGAAGAGCTGCCCCGAAACGAGCACTACGCCAAATACCGCTTTGTGGTGCAGGATGACGGCATCGGCATGAGCGAAGCTTACCAGAAGACCCTTTTTGACCCCTTTACCCGCGAAGAGCGCTCCGGCACCAACAAGGTGCAGGGCACGGGTCTGGGCATGGCCATCACCAAGAACATCGTGGACCTGATGGGCGGCTCCATCAGCGTGGAGAGTGCCACCGGCAAGGGCACCCGCTTTGAGGTCGTGCTGGAATTTCCCATCGACACCGAAGCGGACGCGGTGCCAAAGGCGCAGGCGCTCCCGGAGGAGCCGGACGACGTCTCTCCCCTGTGCGGGATGAACTTTCTCTGCGCCGAGGACAACGCCATCAACGCCGAGATCCTGGAGCTGCTGCTGGAATCCAAGGGCGCACACTGCAAAATTTACCCCAACGGGCAGGAGCTTGTGGATGCCTTTGTCCGCGTCAAGCCCGGCGAGTATGACATGATCCTGATGGATGTGCAGATGCCGGTAATGGATGGCTTGGAGGCCACCCGCCGCATCCGCAGCAGCGAAAACCCGCTGGGCCGGGTCATCCCCATCCTCGCCATGACGGCAAACGCCTTTTTGGAAGATATGCAGAAGAGCAAGGAAGCCGGGATGGACGAGCATCTGTCCAAGCCCGTGGACATCGACGCGCTGGAACAGACCGTCAAGCGCTTCCGCGTTACCCCCCCCCGAAAATAAATAGTGGAATCGAACGGTTTCGCAGATGACCGACACCCACGACCTGGCAGGGCCGCCCATTTGCGGCCCTGCTCTTTTTTGTGAGAGAGCAATCATGATGAATCAAAGGATTGGATGGTATTGCGTATGGAACAACAGCCAAATAAAATTCAGCCTATGTTGCTATCGGCACTTGCCCAATTGAGCGCCTGCCTGATCGTCTGGAATTTTCATATTCCAAATCCAAATATCGTGCTTTTTGTTGTTCTTTCTGCTGTGCTCGTGCAATGCGGCTATGCAGCAGGAATCGTAAGCGGCCTCATTGCATTCCTATACTCCGCGTTTTTCTTTTCTACCGACCACAGCTTTTTTCTTTACACCTCTTTGAACCTTCAAAAGCTCATCGTGATCGGCCTTGGTATCGCTGCGAACATTCTGCTGATCGGTCACCTGCAAAGGCAGTTCGAGTGCTCCAACATGGAAAAGATGCAGGCCGAAACCGAGGAAAAGCTTCAAGAAACAACAGAGAGCTACCGTGCAAAACTTTACCACGATGCCTTGACTGGCACATACAACCGCCGCTACTATGAGGATATCGCATCCCGTATCGTCGGCCCCGCAGGCATCGCGCTGATCGATGTGGACGATTTCAAGATCTGCAACGACACCTATGGACATTACGCCGGAGATCTGGCGCTGGAAGCAGCGGCAAATGCCATCCGCTCCTGCATCCGAAACGCCGACCTGCTCATCCGCTACGGCGGGGATGAATTTCTGCTGGTGCTGCCCGGCATTCCGAGCGACATCCTGCAAGCCAAGCTGGAGCAGATCAGAGCCGCCGTGCAGCAGGCTACTGTACCCGGTTATTCGCATTTTCGCCTCTCACTGAGCATCGGCGGAACGATGCAGGCCATCACCGACTCGATGGAGAATGCGGTTCGCCGGGCAGACCGGCTGATGTATCAGGCAAAGGGCCGCAAGAATGCCGTCATGGTGGAGGTTCCGGGGCATAGTCTTGCAGCGCTGGAAAAACTTTTACAGAATAAGTCGCAGATCTTACTTGTGGATGACTCCGCAATAAGCCGCATGATACTAAAGGAGATCCTGGGCGGCGATTACAGCATTCTTGAAGCAGAAAACGGACAAGAATGCCTGGAAAAAATGCAGGCGGAGGCCGGGAACATCGCGCTGGTGCTGCTGGACATCAATATGCCGGTCATGGACGGCTTCGAGGTGCTCAAGGCCATGAACGCCAACCACACCATCGAGGACATCCCGGTCATCATGATCTCCAGCGACGACTCCGACGCCGCGATCCGGCGCTCCTATGAGCTGGGAGCCAGCGATTACGTCACCCGCCCCTTCGATGCTCGCATCGTCTACCGCCGCGTGACCAACACCATCAAGCTGTACGCCAAGCAGCGGCGGCTGGTGCAGATGGTGTCGGACCAGATCCGCGCTCGTGAAAATAATACGGATACGCTGGTGGGTGTACTGAGCCATATCGTGGAGTTCCGCAACGGTGAAAGCGGCGCCCATGTGCGGCACATCCGCATCATCACCGAGCTGCTGCTCCACCGCCTGCTGGAGATCAGCAGCCAGTACCCCATCACCGCCGAGCAGCAGGACAACATCCCGCTGGCCTCCGCCCTGCACGACATCGGCAAGATCGGCATCGACGAAAAGATCCTCAACAAACCCGGCAAGCTGACCCCGGAAGAATTCGAGGTCATCAAGACCCACAGTATGCTGGGGGCCGAGATGCTGCACCAGCTGGAAAACTTCAACGAGCAGCCGCTGCTGCAGACCGCCTACGAGATCACCCGCTGGCACCACGAGCGCTGGGACGGGCGCGGCTACCCGGATGGGCTGAAGGGCGATGAGATCCCCATCAGCGCACAGCTGGTCGCGCTGGCCGATGTGTACGATGCACTGACCAGCGAACGCTGCTACAAAAAAGCCTTCTCCCACGAAAAAGCCGTGCAGATGATCCTGAACGGCGAGTGCGGAGCGTTCAACCCTTTGCTGCTGCAATGCCTGACGGATATGCAGACCGACCTGAAAGTCCAGTTGCAGCAGCGGACGCAATAACAACAGGAGAACGAAAGCCCCCATGAAACACATCCTCTCACGCCGTGCATTCCTGAACGGATGCACCCTGCTGGCGGCCTCGACGGCCCTCGGCGGCCTGACTGCCTGCGGCGGAACGGACGCAAAGAACAGCGATCTGCCGCAGATCCTCATCGGAAGCGACACCTACCCGCCCTATATTTATCTGAACAATGACGGCACCCCGGCCGGGATCGATGTGGAAATCGCCACCGAGGCATTCCGCCGCATGGGATACGCTGCACGATTTGAAGTCATCGACTGGGAGCAGAAGACCGCCCTTGTGGAAAGCGGTGCCATCGACTGCATCTGGGGCTGCTTTTCCATGCAGGGCCGCGAAACGCTCTACCGGTGGGCCGGGCCTTACATGGTGAGCCGTCAGGTCGTGGCCGTGAACGCTGACAGCAGCATCCAGTCCCTCAGCGACCTTGCCGGGAAGACCGTTATGGTGCAGAGCACCTCTAAGCCAGAGGACATCTTCCTCAGCGGCTCCGACCCGCGCATCCCGCAGACCGTCGAGGTGTTCAGCATCGAAGACCGCAATGTGCAGTATGCCATGCTGGCCTGCGGCTATGTGGACGCCATCGCCGCCCACGAGACGGCCATCCTGCAATACATGAAAGACAACTACGCGGTGTTCCGCATTCTCGAAGAGCCGCTGCTGGTCACCGGGCTGGGCGTTGCCTTTGCCAAAAATGACAGCCGCGGACTGGACCACCAGCTGAACGATACCTTCGCGCAGATGCGCGAGGACGGCACACTGGAACGGATCGTCGGCAAATACCTGGAACATGCTTCGCAGTATCTGGAGGTGGACACCATTGACGCGTAACAACAAAGCCACGCCGAACACGCGGATCTGGGTGCTCTACGTTCTCGTCGGTGTGCTCTTCATGGCGGGGGTCGTCCTGGCCTCCGGCTGGAAAGCCCTGCATGTGACCGAAGAGCATTTCTGCCAGACGATCGAGTTCGTCAAATCGCAGTCCACCAGTTTTGAGCGGTACAACGATATCATCACGGCCAAAGCGCTCCGCCGCACGGCGGTCTCGGTGCACCAGCTGGCCGGTGACGCCGCACTCGACCTCTCCGACCCGCACTGCCTGAAACAGCAGACCGAGACGCTCTGGCTCACCGGCATTTCCGTGCTGCGCCCGGACGGCACGCTCCTGTGTGAGTACACAGCGAACGGCATCGGCTATGCCCAGCTGGAAGACCAGTTCAAAAAGGAGACCGCGCTGGACGTCTTCCGCTTCCCGCAGAAGACCTACCTGAAGCGCGTTCTGCTGGCAGACGGGTCTGCCGTGGATGTAGCGGCACACCGGGCCGACCACGAAGAGGTCATCCTGCTGGCCTATCGCTGCACCCCGGCCAAATTTGTCGAGGGGACGGCACTGTCGGTGCAGAGCATTCTGGACGGCTACCCGGAAGAGACCAGCGGCACCCTGTTCATCGTGCAGAACAATCAGGTCATTGCGTCCAACCGCCCGGAGCTGATCGGGCAGGACACCACCGACAGCCCGCCGGTGCAGGAGATCCGCACCACCGGGCTTGCGGAAAAGCTGACGCACACCCACGGCTGGAACGGCTCCGGCTGCTATTTCGGCATGTACAGCCACGGCCGGTCGTTCGACCTCTATGCGTACACGGATGAAAAAGCCGTGTTCCACGAGTCGCTCACGCTGGTCTTAACGGCGCTGGTCTGTTACATCCTGCTCGTTTCGGTCTTGCAGATGCTGCGCCGGCGTTCGGTGCAGGAGATGGAGCAGCAGAAAAAGGAGCAGGAGAAGAAGTATCAGACCCAGCTGGAAGAGCAGAACCGCAAGCTGGAGATCGCGCTCCGGCACGAGGGCGCGGCCAACCGCGCCAAGCGGGAGTTTCTGTTCAACATGAGCCACGATATCCGCACCCCGATGAACGCCATCATCGGCTTCACCTCGCTGGCGGCGACCCACATCGACAACCGCGAGCAGGTGCTGGACTACCTGAAAAAGATCTCCACCTCCAGCCAGCATCTGCTCTCCCTCATCAACGATGTGCTGGATATGAGCCGCATCGAGAGCGGCAAGGTCAAGATCGAGGAAAAGGCGGTGCATCTGCCCGACCTTGTCCACGATGTGCGCTCCATCATCCAGCCCAATGTCGCGGCCAAACGGCTGTCGCTCTTCATTGATACCATGGACATCGAGGATGAGGACATCATCACCGACCCGCTGCGGCTGAACCAGATCCTGCTGAACATCCTGTCCAACGCCATCAAGTTCACCCCCACCGGCGGCATGATCAGCATCCGCATCGCCCAGAAGAACGGTGCGCCCAAGGGCTGCGTCTGCTATGAGTTCCGCATCAAGGACAACGGCATCGGCATGAGCGAAGAGTTCCAGAAGCACATCTTCGAGGAGTTCAGCCGGGAGGAAAGCTCCACCGTCAGCGGCATTCAGGGCACCGGCCTGGGAATGTCCATCACCAAGAACATCGTGGATCTGATGGGCGGCACCATCGCCCTCACGAGCGAGCCGGGCAAGGGCAGCGAGTTCATCGTGACCCTCTGCTTCACACGCAGCGGGCAGAAGGCGGAGCCCAAGCAGCTCCCCCAGCTGGAAGGGCTGCGCGCCCTGGTGGCAGACGACGATACCAACACCTGCCTGAACGTCAGCACCATGCTGTCCAAGATCGGGATGCGGCCGGAGTGGACGATCTCCGGCAAAGAAGCGGTCATCCGCACCAAATATGCGGTGGAGCAGGGCGATGAGTTCAGCGTCTACATCATCGACTGGCTGATCCCCGACATGAACGGCATCGAGATCGTGCGCCAGATCCGCAAGGTGATCGGGAACCGCTGCCCCATCATCATCCTGACCGCCTACGACTGGGCGGACATCGAGGACGAGGCCCGTGCCGCCGGAGTGACCGCGTTCTGCGAAAAGCCGCTCTTCCTCTCGGAGCTGCGCCGCGTTCTGGCCGAACCGTTCCGTGCAGAGCCTGCCTCCAAGCCCGCTCAACCCACTGCGGCCGACCTCAAGGGGAAGAAGCTCCTGCTGGTGGAAGACAACGAGCTGAACCGCGAGATCGCACTGGAGATCCTGAAAGAAGCCGGTTTTGTGGTGGATACCGCCGAGGACGGCGCGGTCGCCGTCCAAAAGATAAAGCAGGCGGCCCCCGGCCAGTATGACCTGATCCTGATGGACATCCAGATGCCCAATCTGGACGGTTACGAGGCCACGCGGCAGATCCGCGCCCTGCCGGACGCCGAGAAGGCCAACATTCCCATCTTTGCGATGACGGCGAATGCCTTTGAAGAAGACCGTCAGAACGCGCTGGAGGCCGGTATGAACGGCCATATCGCAAAGCCGCTGGACGTCCCGCACCTGCTGCGCGTCCTCGCAGATGCCCTGAAAAAATAACCCCCAATAAAGCCGAAACGGCCTGAACTCTGTGTCGCACAGGGTTCAGGCCGTTTGTGGTCTTATTCAGTTTTGGGGGCGTAAAAACAAGATTGGATCACTTCACCTGTGCCCCGGTGGTCAGCGCCTCGGACACGGCGTCCATCAGTGCGACCATGGTGCAGTAGTTGGCACCGTAGGTCTCGGTGTAGGCAGTGTAGGTGTCGATCTGCTCCTGGGTGGGGGCGATGTCCATCGCCTCAGCCACTGCCTGGTAGAGCAGCGCTTCGCGGGCATACTCGGTGATGCTGTCACTCATGGCATCCAGCAGGTCGTCGGCACTGTTGTAACCGGCAGCAGCCTGCAGGAAGCTGTCGAGATCATAGCCGTAATACTGGGCCATGGTGTAGTAGTAGTTCAGGCACTGGTTGACCTGATAATCGGTCACTTCTTTGGGCAGGTCCTTGAAGGTGGAGTTTGCCAGCAGGTAATCCATCACCGCAGTGTTCAGGTTGTTCTGATACAGCATCTTCTGGTATTCGGCCCGCAAATCTTCCACGGTGTGGACGCCGTCGGTGCTGCTGAAATTCTCCTCGACCCAGGCATCGGTCAGTTCCGGCAGGATCTCCTCGCTGATGTAGTTCAACGTGACGGAGAAGACCGCCTTTTTGTTGCTCAGGACCACCGCATTGCCCTCGGCATCGGTGGAGTCGCTGTAGCCGTCCGGGAAGGTGACGTTGACCTCGAAGGTCTCGCCGGGCTTGTGGCCCACGATCTGGTCTTCAAAGCCGTCGATGAAGGAACCGCTGCCCAGCGTCAGGCTGTAGCCGCTGTAGGTGCCGCCGGTAAAGGCCACGCCGTCCACGGTGCCCACGTAGTCGATGTTGACGGTGTCGCCGTCGGCGGCGGCACGGTCGGTGATCTGCTGCGTAGTGGTGTTCTGGCTGAGCAGGCTGTCGATCTGGGACTGGACGTCCTCCTCGGTCGGCTCGATGTCCGCCTTCTTCAGCGGGATGGAAGCGTAGTCCTCCGGCAGGGTCACATAATCCAGTGCGCGGATGCCGGACCAGTAGCCGTTCTCGTCCAGACCGTCACTGTAGGCAAAGTTCTGGTAATCATAATCCGAAGCGCTGCCGTAGACAGACGCTTCCGAGCTGGCCGATGTGGAAGAGGACGCCGCAGACTTCGAGCAGCCCACAGCCGTCAGCGCCAGCGCACCGGCGCAGAGAAGGCAGACTGCCTTCGAGATGATTCGTTTCAAGTGGATACCTCCTGTATCCCGGACGCCGCCGGGAACTGCAATTTTTTCAGACAAATCTTATTATAAAGGGTAAAAATGAAAAAGAAAAGGATTTTGCGAAATTTCCACAAGTTTCACGCAGCCTCTTGCGCTGCGGGGCCTGCGGCTTTATTATAATAAGAGGAGCCCATCAACACAAGGAGGAACATCCATGGATTACAACAAAGCCGCTCTCGAAATGCACGAGAGCCACCACGGCAAAGTCGGCATCGTGAGCAAGGTCGAGGTCAGGACCCGCGACGACCTGTCCACGGCTTACACCCCCGGCGTCGCCGAGCCTTGCCGCAAGATCAAAGAGAATCCCGACGACGTGTACAAGTACACCTTCAAGAGCAACATGGTGGCCGTCGTGTCCAACGGCACCGCCGTGCTGGGCCTGGGCGACATCGGCCCCGAAGCCGGTCTGCCGGTCATGGAGGGCAAGGCCGTGCTGTTCAAGGAATTCGGCGGCGTGGATGCCTTCCCCATCTGCATCGACGCCCACGACGCCGCCAGCGTCATCGCGGCCTGCAAGGCCATCGCCCCGACCTTCGGCGGCATCAA
>OLNW01003224.1_pt1 | contig 12818 bp, 5 predicted proteins | sample 1672121 | NCBI WGS metagenome assembly OLNW01 (sample SAMEA3136648, study PRJEB25190) | human gut metagenome
CCTCAAAAATTTTCCAATGATTTACCGGATTTTGATCTTTTCTTTTTTGTTTTATATAGTTATTTTTCATCATCGTATTTCACATGCCTTTTCCCTAATTTTAATTTAATCCAAAAACGCCTCAACTCTTCACGTATTTTGCAATATAGTGGTTCAATTGTCAAGACAAAAATCTAAGCATTTTATAATGAACTGATATATGTAACTGGGTAAGGGAGAAAATCCCCCCTTTCTGTAGTGTTTACAGTATATCAGATTCATTAAGAAATGTCTCTTGAAGTGTCTTAAATTACGATACCATTATAGAATGCACTGCCGTAAAGTGATTGAAGATTGCAAATCTGCTAAAAATCCAAACGCATACCGGACCAAACATCAAGCAGAATACCAACTCCACGATTCACTAAAAAAAGAGCTTCAGGATCTCGGTGTTACCAAAATCCCAAGCTCTAATAAAATCCAGAAGCGGATAGAAAATCTTAAATCTGAACAGGCTGCTACTGTCCGTGAAAAGCAGGAATTGCAGAAAAAGCAGAAGACACTGGATATCATCAGACAGAATTTCACAGCACTGCTTAATGCTCCTCAAATCTCAAACAACGATATCTCTCGTACCGTTGCATCCTCTCTTCAACATTAGTGTTTGCAACGTTTTAAGACGTATAATACAAGAAAACTGATTCCACCGCAATGGATCAGTTTTCTTTAAATAATAGCTACTTCATTTTTCTCTTTTTATAGAGTCCTACAATCAAACCAAGACTAACAATCGCTATTAAAAACCATGCAACTATATTTGTTGTATCTCCGGTTTTTACCGTATTTATTATTTTCTGAATAGGATTTGGCTTATCTGGTTTTGAAGGTGTCAGATCCTTTGGCTTATCTGGATTGTTCGGTGGTGTTTCTGATGAAACCCATTCAGCTTTTGGCTCTATCGTTACCTTATATTCTACATTTCCATTGATTTCAGATGGAATATTAACAAGGAATGGCGCAGATTCAAATTTATCTGTACCACTTTCTACATTTCCAATCTGTGCAAGCAGGTAAATTCCTTCATCCAATTCTCCAAAACTCGTGCGTCCTGAAGTATCTGTTTCTTGCATTAATCCGGAAATATTATTTTCTTTCGCAAATGCAAACAATTGTTTTGCTTGTTTCTCTCTTGCTTCTGCACTGGTATCTTGTAATGATATCCCTGAATCTTTAAAACTATCTTCCCAGACTAACTCATCATTTTTCATATATTGAATTGGAAATATCGAGAACTTTGCTCCGGAAAGAGTCACTTCTTTATCCGAACTATTTCTCCCTTTATAAATAATTTGAGTGCTTCCTGTTCTACTTCCTGCTTCAGCATGGATTGTTGAAATATCTATAAAACTACCGACAAGAAAAAGCATAACGAATAAAATAATGTGAATACTTCTTATCTTCTTTCGCACCTTGCTTTCCTCCTTTTTCTATCTCGTATACTATAAATTACAGCTATCATCAGCCCTATGAAGATTACTATAATTGTTGCAATCAGCACTTTAGCAGTAAAAGATAACTCCGGTTTTATATTTGTATCCGGCTCTTGCTTTGTTGCCTCTTCATAAGGTATTCTCTCTCCACGAACTAAAAGTCTATGTGTGTTGATTGCAAATGGTGTACAAGTAACAAGTGTTGCATAATCCTTACCAGGTTCAATGGACAAGCTATCTGTCTCTTGTGGCAAAACCGTTAATATCTGATCAATCTGATATGCCAGTGTTTCATCTAAGACTTTAATGTAAAAAATATCCCCTACTTCCAGTTTATCCATATTGGTAAATAGTGTTTTTGTCGGAAGACCTCTATGTCCTGTCAGAACTGTATGTGTACTTTCTCCACCTACAGGAAGAGATGTACCCCAGAAATGTCCGACACCTGCCTGTAGCACAGCTTCACTTGTTCCGTGATAGATTGGAAGTTCTATATTAATCTTAGGAATACGAATGTATCCCATCATTCCAGAACCATCTACGTTCAACAGTTTCTCATAGCGAGCATCTATTTCCACATCTTCTTGCGAAAATGGATCAATCAAATCAATATTTCCCAGCATTTCCTTATTATATGCCCTCGCCTCTTCCAACATCTGCTCTTTTTCTGCCTTACTTAACTTTATACTTTCCTCATCATAATAAGATACAACTTTGGAACCATTCTTTTCATTCAAATAACTACTAAACGTTGGATATAACAATACGGAGAATGCAACCAAAAGCACGATCAAACGAATAATATCTTTTATTGTTATCTTCTTTTTTTTCTTCTTACTCTTCATTTCATTCTCCCTGTTGTTATACTTGGAATTGCGGTTACCTTCCGTGGAAGATAACCGCCCATTCCTTAAATATTATCTTGTATCTCTGGTAAAATTATTATGCTTCTTTTCTTTTGTCACGGATGAAGCTTACTGCTACACCGAATACAAGAAGAGCTGCGATTACAGCAAATGCAATTGCTCCACGTCCACCAGTAGATGGAAGAAGAGAACCTGTGCTGTTTGCAATGTCGATGATTTTGTCTGTTTCATCATTACCATCTTTGGAGATAGTCCAATTATTTACATCTGCATCTGTGCTCTTTGTGATTTTAATTACGACTGGTGCTGTCAACTTATTGAATCCGTCTGGTGCCTTTGTCTCTACTAAATAGTATGTTCCTTCTGCAAGACCATTGACACGGAGGTTGTAACCTTTTCCCTCAATATTTTCAACTGATTCAAATTCTGTAGTAGTAGATGCTGAATCTACGACATAATTTCCATTGTTTCCTGTAACTTTAATAGGATTTGTTCCATTTTTTGCATCAGTTTCTGATGTGTAAAGACTAAACTTTGCACCAGCTAGCTTTTCAGTACTATCTTTTTTAATTTTTAAGATATCTAATGGATATGTCGGTGTCTTTGCTTCACTTGGTGTTGTAGTTGTTGTATCACTTGGATTGTTTCCGTACTCTAACTGAGCATTATTCTTTTCTGTTACAACTGCGTCTTTATTTACTTTTGCATAATATGTAACTGTGAATTCTTTTCCTTTGTTTGTCTGGTTATCTCTTACCCATGCAGACAGGTCAAGAGACATTTTTCTATTGTTTGCTGTATCAAGCGTTGCTGTTGTAGGTGTTGTTCCTCCTGCTGTAAGACTATTATCCGTAAATGCCACTTTTACATTAACTGTTGATGCATCTGTTTCAAGAGTTGTTCCTGTTGAGTCATTTACAAAATCAAGACCTTGGGATAATTCATCATGGATAATGTACTGATACTGGTTATATCCTGTTGTATCCGGAATAGAACCTTTTACGGTATATGTTACGACATCACCGATATTTACAGTTTCTTTATCAGCTGTTTTATCGATCTTAGGTGCTTCTGTTTTTAAGTTTACAGTATTTGTTGTCGTATCTACTGTAACTAAAGAAGACTGAATTTCTTTTCCACCTGTTACATATACTAAGTAGTATCCTGCATCTAAGCTTGTGAATTCATACGATGTTTTGCTCTCTGCTATTTTTCCAGAAGTAGCTGTTGTTGCCAAACTATTCTTCAACGCATATGCTGTAAAATCGTTTGCAAATTTCTGAATCTTTGTACCATCTTCATCTTTAAGCGCTAAAACAGCTGCTGCAAACTGCTCATCTGTAGATGATGCTGTAATCGATGAACCTAATACAGATACCAGTGCATCTTTGTATCCAGATGTTGTATTCACTGTATATGCATAGTTCTTTGATCCTGTTGTACCAGACTCTGTCACATCAAATAATTTGTACAGATTAATTGTCTGACCATTCAGATCCTGTGCTGGTGTTGTTGATTTCACATTAACTGTAAGTGTGTGTGTTCCTGTTGCTCCTTCTGCGGCAAATGCTGTGACAGACATAGCCATCATCATAATCGCTGCCAGCATTAATGCCATGATTTTTTTCATTTTCTTCATAACTATTGTCTCCTTTTCTTGAGAAATTTTTTTATAGTTTTTCTGCTTTTTTATTTTCCTTGCACTTTTTATATCTCATTATGAAATATACCAGGAAAAGCAGAACAGCTATCAGGTAAATCAAATAGCTTCCGTATCCTCCGGTATCCGGAAGACCTTGGAAATGTCTATTAGTTATTGTGAAGGTAAATCCATCTTGCGATTTATCTATCGTTGTTGTATAACCATCCACCTTTGCTTCTGTGATGAAATACGTGTAATAATAAATTTCATCTCCATCTGTCTTGTATGCCGGGAGTTCCTTGATCACCTCCTGCCATTTAGATTTATCGATGGAACCTTCTATTTTGTAACTCTCGTAACCTGGTACTGTTTCTGTCAATTCATTTCCTGCCTTATCTTTCCAGGTACGTGATATTGTTACCGTAATACTGTTTGGTCTTGAATTATCAAAATTGTTTAAATCCTTCCAAACTTTATTGATTGTCAGTTTGATGTTCTCATCACATGGATCCTGTGACTCAGATGGTTCCGGTGTGTCACTATCTCCCGTGTTCAATGTTGTTTTGGTATCTGACATCAATACTGCTTTTGCAGGTGATTCATAGGCATTAAGATCTGCTTTCACTGAGTCACTCTTGCTTGCCAGAACAGCATTCTTTAAAGTCTCAAAGGTCTTTACCGGATTCATATGTCCTATTGTATAAATATCCCATCCGCTTGCATCATCCTTTTCATGACTGCTGTTCAAGATACTGTTATTCTTTTTAATTTCATCTAAAGATTGATCCAATTTTCTATAAATACGGTAATTGTTCTTTTCGCCTTCCACCTTTTTCAGGCTATTGAAGTCATATACCGTATACAGTCCACTTTTTCCGCTAAATGGTCCGACAAGATCTTTTGTTCCACGAACCACATCACAGTAATACATGTTGTTATTCTTCAAAAGTCCTTCATCGTTGAACCCAACAAAGCCACCACTTCGTCCGTCTTTAGCTTTACCGTCATTGTCATTTCCGGCTCCACCGGCATAGACGTCATATCCATAGCTGATACCATAGACGTTACTGTCCGTGATTTTCGTTCGGTTGGCCTTGATCAGACTCACACTGATATTGGATTTGGCATCATTATCATTCAAAAGTCCATTTTCATCACATGAAAGTTTGATGGATGAATCTCCAATCGTAATAATTGCAAGATCTGTCTCCTGGTTGTTATCTGTTGACTTCTTCGAAAGTCCTACAGAGATATCCAATCCAAGCAGATTTACGTGAAGCAGTTTGCCATCATACAGTGCATCCACTTTAATAATTCCAAGATTAATATTCAGAAGATTGGAGTCCTGGATTTTATCCAGATACAATGCCTTTATAAGTTTATTAACAAGTGAGAATATTACATTCACTGCTCCAGAATCCAACTTCAAATCTGCAAGATAAGCGAAACTTGTTCGTCCTGCAAAGCCGCCGGCTGTTCCACCTGACGCTACCTGTTTCAGTCCAAGATTTTGATTGTTCGCATCACCTGCTGTACACTTAGACATTCTAGCAAGATTCGCGTATCCGATAAATCCACCGGCAATCTGCTCCTCTCCACCTGTACTTTGTACTGTGTAACCGTCATCGGTTCCTGTAACTGTACAGTCATCAATGTGAGAACCAAAAATATCCAGAACTCCAAGTGCTCCACCAAGTAACTGTCCTGTATTATCTCCAAGAACATCGATCTTATCTGCCTTAACCACTCCGCTCTTTCCAGAATAGCCAACAAATCCTCCGACACTATTTAAACCTCTTACATTACTTAATTCCGTTACTTTACTGTTTTTCACAGAACCATTTAACAGTGAGCCGCCAAAACCTCCGGCCGTTCCGCTATATGTAACTGCATTGTTCTGTCCGGATTTTATCGCTGTGTTTGCACTGACACTTAAGCCAGCATCCTTACTTCCGCTTACAGTTCCGTAATATACATAACTTCTAAATGCATCCAGCACATCGGTTCTTCCAAGCTTTAACAATTTATCAAGAAGCGAGGTTTCATTTCCTGCACTGATATTGGCAACTCCGGCTACATCAGCAACACCGAAGCATCCTCCGGCATATTCACCTGCGACTACGGAACGGATATTCTGTACAGAAACTCCTGCCTCTTCCGTATCCTTTTTACCGAGTACAGTTCCTTCCAGATTTCCGGCAAATCCTCCGGCTGCTTTTGCATAAGAAGTGTTATTACTTCCACTTGCGTAAGCACCATTTACGATGATTCCCCAGTCATCCCAGGCTTCCACATCTGCATAACGGATCGTTGCGACTGTAGCATTTAATACTTTTATCAAATCTGCCGGTGTACTTAACAGTTTATTCAGAAGCTGGCTGAGCAATCCTTCTCCTGCAGTTGGATTCAGTGTTGCTACACTTCCTGGTCTTGAGCTTCCAACAAATCCTCCAACGTAGCTTTTTCCATCAACTCGTCTCAGCTTTGTGACCTTGCAGCGTGCATCATTTTCGCCCCAGATCTGTCCACCGATCAGTTTTCCTACATAACCTCCGGCATAACCGCAGGTATCCTTGTCATCTACACCTTCTGACTGGACAATCAGTCCACTCTGATAACCCTCTACCGAAGATTTCTTGATTACTGGCACAAAGACATTAAGTACCTGTAGCATTTGTCCTAATTGCAGATTAAGACCGAGGATATCAACTCCTCCAAGCTTTGCTGCTCCGCCGTTTATCATTTCTCCCGCAAAACCGCCGGCGCATCGAAGCCCTTTAATTGTCTTCGCCTGATAAGCCTGTCCATTTGTAATGGTTCCGGTCTGCATTGATCCAACATAACCGCCAGCTGCTCCGCCATTTGCCAGTTTTATCTCATCCCGATAATTTACTCTTCCTGCTACGACATTGTATCCGTAAGCATATTTTCCAATAATATTATCCAGTTCTTCTTGATTTTTTACTGTTCCATTCGCAGCAAGGTCACTTCCGTAACCACCTTTTTTACCGACAAATTCCACCCATTTGTTCCAGGTTTCATAATCCATCTGGGCAAGTGGTCCATAAACTGCTGTGTCTTCTTCTGTCGGATAGACAACGCTGAGTGCTCCCAGGATATTATCTACTTTTACCAGTCCCCACAACAAGGACAGGTTTCCGGTACTTGCCGTATCAGCTGACTCCATAAGTCCTGTGAAGCCACCAGCAATTTCTTTTCCGTATACCGAGCGGATTCTTACTGCTTTACAAGTACTTGTTGGTCCGGTATATTCTTTACCTTTCCATTTCTTTGTATTGTTTCCCCAGATGTGACCGCCTTCATTATGTCCTGCATAACCTCCGGCCATACCTCGTTGTACTTGTGTTGTTGAATCCGCATCTGCACGAACCGCACCACCACAAGGAATACAAGTCGTAGAGCTGTTTCTGATCGTCGGTACAAAGTCCTCCGCTAATGATGCCAATGTATCTGACACATCAACAAGACCACCTAAGATACCCGTATCACCAAGTACATTTGCCACATTTCCCGGCTCAAGATCGCCCACATAGCCACCAGCAGTAATCTGTCCAATGATATATGAGAAGTTATTTGCATTTGAATCCTGAATGTGTCCACCAGAAATCTTTCCGGCAAATCCGCCGGCATCTCCAAGAACATCATTTTCTGACGCATCGGATGCAGTATTTTTCCAAGAAGCCTTTACTGCAAATCCTCCAACATTTCCTGTAACATTGGAATGCTCAATGGTAGAAACGACCACATTCAATGCATCCAGCACATTGTTGATTCCTATCGATTTTCCAAGAATACTCAAGCCTTTTCCAACAGAAGCTGCGGAACCAATATCCATATAGCCGATATAGCCACCAGCATATCTTGCACCAGTCACTGCGTACTGGCTCTTTACATCATTAAAATAGTTTGAGCCATCAGTGTCTTCCAAACCTTTCTCAGGTTCTGTTACACTTGTATGTTTCAGACTCGTAACATCACAGTAGCTTACCTGAACACCACTTCCATATCCGATAAATCCTCCGGCACTTCCAGAATGGCTGTCCTCTGATTTCATCTTGTTCGCAGTGACTGTAAATCCGTTGTCTGACTTGACTCCTGCATACTGTATATATGGAATGTAGGCATTGATTAGATTTACAAGTTCTCCAATGTTTATATTCAGCCCATTGAGATTTCCAAGAATACTGATTCCTTTCCCAGCATCTGCCAACGCTCCAGAGTAAACATTTCCTCCAAATCCTCCGGCATAAGACTGTCCGTTAACGGCTGCAAGATTATATACAGCATAATAATCATCCGCTCCCCGCTCAGAATTATTAACTACACCGCTTTGAAAATCTGCTGTAAAGCCACCTGCAACATCAGCCGTTACACTTCCACCATCTACATAACTTACTGTACAGTTTGTATAACGAGGAATTAAATAACTGATCGCATTAAGTAATCCGTTTGCTTCAATCAAAGATTTAACTTCCGTTTTGTCTCCAACTTCAGCAAGTCCTCCTGTTTTGGAAATTGCAACAAACCCTGCTGCATAACCACCTACATCTGCGGCCTCTACAGATTTCAACTTTGTTACGTGTGCATTTTCTACCTTTGTACAATTACTTCTAGCAATAAAACCAGAAGCTGTATAATCTCGTACAGAATTATCTTCACGTACACCCGTAGCTTTTACTTCAAATCCTTTTTCTACACCATTAACCTGAACATTTTGAATCTTAACTTCTACTGCTTGTCCTAAAGAAAGTAGATTGCTAAGCTTCAAAAGATAGTTAAGGCCAAGGAGATTAACCGTTAATCCTCCATCTGTTCCTGCCAGATCACCCGGTCCTGACAATCCGATAAATCCACCAACTAGATTATCCCCGTTAACAGATACTACATTGTTAAGGGTTACATTTTTTATGCTTCCGCCGATCGCATCACCAAGTCCAGCACCAACTCGTTCTCGACCTTCAACTGAGAAGTTCTCGTTGCCCTGTACTAAAACGTTATCCACAGTAAATGCAAGATACGATGCCACACCAAGCGTTGTGTTAAGAAGCCCCGCTACACTAGCTGTACCTAAAGATCCTGCAATCCCACCTACATAATCTCGCCCTGAAATATTGATATCGCCATTTAGAGCAACATTTTTGGTTGCAATTGCTCCTGTTTCGTAAATGTTATTTCTCCAGTAAGATACTTTTTGTAAATATTCTGGACTGGATGGTGCTATAGAAGATCCATTACCACTTCCTACGATACCACCTACATAGTCAGCACCACTTACTTTAAGAGGTGCTTTTACTGTACATCCTAGAATATATGACGGACTTACACCTGCTAAAGAAAGTAATGAAGATGTTGCACCTGGATTACTACTTAAAAGCTTTACAACAAAATCTACAACACCACCTAATAAGTTATCCTTTGTATCTCCTTTTCCTATATCCGCTGCCCAACCAAGTGCTGCAACGCCGGCAAATCCGCCGGCATGATTTCCTGAAGCCTTCACTGTAAGTTCATTTTTAGCTTCTACTGTACAATTCACCGCAGTAGAATTGGCAAATCCGCCGGCAAATCCGCCCACGTAACTTTCACCTGATACTATCATTCGAGCATTATTTAGTGAGCAATTCAAAAGCAAACTTTCTGGATTCATTTTCGGCAATTTTGTTTCAATATCCAATGCACCAGAAAGTGTACCTTCTATCGCATCATCACGAGCTATTCCAACAAATCCACCTGCAAAAGACTTTCCGTTTATCGTATAATCACTATTGGAAATGGAACATTTTTCTACAATTGTTCCTTTCTGTTGTCCAATAAATCCACCTGCATACTCTTTATCAGCAGCTGTAGAAATACTTAATCCATTTACAGTACAATTCATAATTTTGGCATTGATATAACCTGTCGGGATCAGTTTTTCTAAAGGGATAGCGTTTCCAAGCAGAATCGTGATTAAGTCACCTAAACCTAATCCTGGAATTACATTCAATATATTTGTAAGTAATTTGACAAGTCCACCAAGTGCGTTTGATAGCCCATCATACTGTGTTTTACCAACGATATATCCAACAAATCCACCTGTATTGTTATTCACGTTTTCAACATTAGCATTGTTTACTTCAAGGTTAGAAAGTTCTACCTGGCCTTCTACACGACCAACAATCGCGCCAGTTGCTAATGCTGTCGGATCTTTCTTTCTCGCATCAAGAACATCTCCTAATGTTTTTCCAAGATCAATTTTCACCTGGCCGAACGTTAAAATAAATGTTAACCCACTTAAAACTCCACCAAGCAACTTACCCAGAGTACTTGTTAATGTACTTATGAGAGTGTCCGGATAATATGTTTCAGAAGTTGATGTTTGAACACTAATATTTTCAAACTTAATATTTGAAACTTGCACTAATCCTTTACTAATACCAATATCGTTATCACTTACTTCACTCGATATTGTAGAGAAAAAGCCTACACCCATTTGTTCTCCAACATTGAGTCTACTTGATTGCACAACTTTTACATTAGAAAGTGCTGGTTTCGTACTAGCTGTAATTTGACTGGATGATGAATCCCAAAGGGACTCATTATCTTTCGCCTTAGCTCCAATCATTGTTCCTTGAAAAGTAAGAGGCTTCCACTCTTTACTGCTCAAATCTATATCTCGGAAAATAATATAATTTGCGTTTGCTGTATATTTCTGTCCTGTTGTTTTGTCTATATCTAAATCAGGGTCAATTTCACCTGTTATCTGATTAACTCCACATCTGCCTCTGGTATATATCTTAAGATGCTGACTATATTTACTATCAGCATCTTTAATTTGTCCAAAAGTAAAATCTGCTACTCCATTCTGGTCTTTTGTCAAATCAGCATCACCACTATAAAGCATGATCGGTTTGCCACTTGAATCTGTATCACGTTTCCATACAAAACCATCTAGATATGCCTGATAAACTGCACCATTAACTCGTTCATCCGTACCAATTTTCCTCAGCTGCTGCTCATTTCCAATCAAGATGTAGGTCTTATCTCCAATAGTCTTTACAACCTGTCCCTTGAAATCTCTACCTTCTGTTCCTTCTGCACTTGCTTTACTTAGCTGATCCACAACTAATTCCGGCTTATCTGAATTAAACTTCTGCGATAACACATAATTATGAGACTTACTATAAGTCAGATACTCCTGATCATCTCCATCCGGATAAATCATCTGCCCCATACCAAACTGTGGTGCATCATAATCCAATGACATAACTGGTTCCGTTTCAGATTCTTCCTGTGCAAGCACCAGCAACTGATACGGATTGTAAATGTAGATGGTATCCGTTTCTTTGTCATAGAGAGTCGGTGTTTCATTTTCTTCTATTTCCGTACCTGTGATAGTTCCGGTAAAGGAATCCGGCACTGACCACATCTGTTCCAAGTTCATCTGAATGTCATTCATCAAAATGTATTGGGCATCTGCACCGTATTTCAGCTCTGTACCTTCACTCTTTACTATATCTCCAGAACCAATCTTTCCATCCTTATCACCTGTGTAAATATAAGCATCTGAACCAATCTGTTTTAATTGTTCAAAATTATAAATGCATATTTTACTATCCTTATAATAAGCCTCTATATTATCTGTTGATTCCGCTTTAACATTTTCACCGGAAGATTCCGATTCGTTATTCTTCGAGTTTTCATTTGTTTCCTCCGATATCTTAGATTCGGATTCCATGGTGCCATTTATTTCATCTGAAATTGTGGATTCGGTTGCTGCTTCATCATTGCTCATATTGGTTTCATCAGAAAGGACCACTTGACTCGTGTTAGTACCTGATGGATTAAGATCTGCTGCATCCGCAATATTCACTTGAGAAAATAAGATAGCCATACATAGTATTACTGCGATAATTCTATTCTCTATCCTTCTTTTTTTCTTCATATCTGGACCTCTAATCTTTTGCCTTCATTTGTTACTTTAATCTTCCAAACAACGATTAATTGCCATTGTTTCCTCTACACACGATATAATTTCCATCAGAGAAATATTCTCCGGTTGTTTTGCCAGCATATAGCCACCATTTGTACCTTCACAGGCTTTTATGATTCCTGCTTGCTTTAACTTTTTTGTTATTTTTGGAATATAACTGGATGGAACACTTAGTTCCTGAGATAATTCTGATGTAGAGATCATCTGCCTTTGTGCTGCCAGATAACATACGATTCTGATAGCATAATCCGTTGTACTTGTAAGCTGCATAGTTTTTCCCCCTTCCCTTAACAAAACTAAACTATTTCAAGTATTAGTTCGTCCAAAAAAAAATAGTGGGTTCCTGTCGGACGATGAAATTGATTATTCAAAAATTTCCATCAATTTCATCAAGATATGGGGGTCGTTCTACTCTATCATCAGATATAAGATCTAGAATTCTATAAATAATAATATCGCAACATATAGTAATGCGATGATGGCTTTTCAATATAATTTTTTCTCATTGTCTATTTGAATCAGAGAATGTTTCTCATCAACGTTCTGAATTGTATACCATTTGTGGTTTTTTTATAATGTTACAAATAGGAAAGATTTTTTTTATTTTTTTGTAAAATCTATTCCATCGTATCGATATTCTTCCATTAATATCTTGTTATGAACTTCGTTCAAAAAAAAAGAAACCATGCCTCAACACGATTTCTCTTTCTTTTTCTATTCTATTTCTTTTAACATTTTATAAATAATCAGGCCATTACTAACTGCCAGCACTTCATTTGCATTGTCAAAATTAATTCCGGAAATTTGTTTTATTTTTTCAAGCCTGTAAGATATCGTTCTATAATGAA
>OLNW01003249.1_pt1 | contig 12736 bp, 13 predicted proteins | sample 1672121 | NCBI WGS metagenome assembly OLNW01 (sample SAMEA3136648, study PRJEB25190) | human gut metagenome
TTCACTCAAGACAGGCTACTCTATGTATTTTGTGTCTTGGCACTCACCATAGGTTGCACTCAAAATGTATTTTAAGTCTCAACGAAACAAGGGAATCCTGTATATGCCATTATACCATACCCTGGTTTCTTTCACCCTACTCACACGCAAAACTGGCATTTCGCGCACAAATAAAATGCTTCATCGGTATGCCCTTTAGTGGATTTTTAGCCCCACCCTCGCAATAACTAGTACGACTAGAATAATGCACCATCTTTATTATTATACCAAATTTATCCAATTTATCAAGTCCGATTTTAAGCAAGTTTTAACTCTATATTACCATTTACAGTAAATAATAACCTTATTTTAAAGCTTTTTTTCATTTTTTATGTATTTTTAATACTGTATATGTTTTCTTATCTCTTTATATATTTCCTCATGTATATCTTCTATCGTTCTTAATTCATTGTTCTTAACACAATGAATTTCATACCAATTATATTCTTTGGCTACATCACATGCTGCATTATATGCGTCTTGTAAATGGTTTTTATCACTTTCATGTATATCTTTTTTTGCAGTATGATTAAATTTATTTTCTCTATTCTCGATTAATTCTAATGATTTTTCAACAGGCATATTCAAAAAAAATACTTCTGTTGGTATTGGAAGTCCATATAAATTAAATTCAAAATCCCAAAGCCAGTTCAAAAATTTTTTTCTTTCTTGTTTGTCTGAAATTTTTCCCGCTTGATGCACCATATTGGCCGTTGTATATCTATCCGCCAATATTACTCCTCCATTGTCATAATATTCTTTATACCCCATTTTAAATGTTGCATATCTATCTGCCGCATAAAATGTTGATGCTATATATGGACTAACTTCTTTAGCATTTTTACCAAACTCTCCTGATAAATACATTTTTACTAATGATGAACTTGGCGAATCGTAATTGGGAAAACTTACAATTTTATAATCTATCCCATCTTTTGTTAATCTTTTTTGCAACTTTTCAAATTGGGTTTGTTTTCCGCTTCCATCTGTTCCATCTATTACAAATAATTTTCCCATTTTTATTACTCTCCTTTTTTTCTTTTTATTATAAATATCAATATATTTGATGTACTCTTACCTAATTTTATTGTACTTTTAAAAATCTTTTCATCTTATCTGCATTGGGATCTCCAAGCTTTCTGGATACCGCAATATCATATTTAATAAATAAATCCATAACCTCATCATGATCACTTTTTCTATCATTATCGCTTTTCTCCCAACGTCTTCTGTTTTCCTCCCAACGCTTGTCATTTTCATCCCAGCGTCTGTTGTTTTCCTCCCAACGCTTGTCATTTTCATCCCAGCGTCTGTTGTTTTCTTCCCAACGCTTGTCATTTTCATCCCAGCGTCTGTTGTTTTCTTCCCAACGCTTGTCATTTTCATCCCAGCGTCTGTTGTTTTCTTCCCTCATCTCTCGTATTTCACGTTTGTTATCTCTAACTTCTTCTCTTAAATCGTTTATTGCGCGCAAAATAGGTATTACAATTTCATCAGTGTTCATACAATTCCTCCTTATAATTTGATTTAAACTTTAGATAAAAAATTTTATTTGTTATGAATAAAAAACTCATATTGATATAAAAATGTGTAAAAGTACAACAAAAATATTATGGTTAGATTATACATTCTAACTTTGTATATGTCAAGTATTTTTACTATCATTTTTTAAAATAAAAAAAGAACTAGATAACTGGTTTTTAAAGCAAACTATCTAGTTCAATAAACGAATTATAAAACATATAAATATATGATTTATGCTGTTATTTTAGCAAAAAGAACAATAGAAGTCAATAAATTTCGACAATTTTCTTAAATTTTCTATCTTAAGAAAAAACCTTTTATAAAAGCAACTAATCTTTTAAAAATATTAGTCTCCTTATATACAACTAAACTATTATTTTCTTCTTCGCTATTTTTAATTTTTTTCTTCTTTTTATTCGCAAATATATTTTGCATATCATATTGTTCAGTTATTTCTTGTTCAAGTTGTTTTAATTTTTCTGCATCTTGTCTTTGTAATCTTTCCTTTTCTTCTGGGCTCGCTAAAAAGTCCCTATATATCAATCCCAAAATAGTAATTGTTTCTTCTTTAAGCTGTTGTTCTTGTAATGGTTCTTGTATTTCAACTTTATAATTACTAGCTTTATTATTTTCAATAATGTCTCTAAATTGAATCGGTATTTTACTTTTTAAATCTATTGGCATTAATTTTATAATCTCATCAACCTCGCAAAAAGCTTCTTCATAAACTCTTTCCACTTTTTCCTCCTATGTTAATCATCCCAATTGAAGTTCGTATTCTGGTTGCTTCATTTCATTTCTGGTAGCTTCCTTTAAATTTTCTTGTGCTTTTTTTCTTTTTACTTCATCTTCGTCTTTGTAGCAACCTTTCATAAACTCCATACAGTTTTTATTTTTTTCTTCTCTTATTGCTCTTTGTATAACTAATTCGGCAAATTTTTCTCTTTTATAATTGTTGACCATTATTTTATATCTATCTATTCCAATTTCATCTAAATATTGTTGTAATATCTGTTGGCATTGTCTTGCTTGTCCTATTTTACCAACAGATAATGCCTCTTGCTGAACATCTATATTTCCATAACACGCTAACAATCTTTCATCTACAGAATTGGGGTCATTTTCATTTCCCCTTAATTCTTTTTGGTCATACTTATTAGAAATTTCTTGCATTAAAGCAATCTTCAAATTCTCTAAATTATTTTCACTTGATATCTTTTCTAGTTCTTCTTCTAGACCTTCATATACTTTTTTATCTTCATTAGTTATTTTTGCAAAATTAGTATAATATTTCATCTTTATTTTTTTTATCGCATTAGCTATCTTTTTAACATTTTCACATGCTTGTAAATATTTTGCATTTTCTTCTGCATTTTCATATTCCATGTAAAATTCTCCTTTGTTTATCATATACATTTTCATTATAGCAAATGTACTATTTTTTGTAAACAATTTTTTCTAAATTTTTTATAGCTGGTTCATATATATTTTCTCCTTTATAGTTAAATCTACTGCCATGGCAAGGACAGTCCCATGTTTTATCCATATTATTCCATGATAACAAGCACCCTAAATGAGAACAATTAGGCTTTACAGCATATACTTTTCCATATACATCTTTATATACCCCAACATTTTGACCATTCAGCTTTATTATAGCTGCATTATCATTCTCAATTTGTTCTATACTATATGATTCTATTTTAAATTTATTTAATGCAATTGAATTTACAGTCTCTTTTAACATATTTTCAACTTCCCATCTATTTTTTATAGGTTTTACTCTAGATGCTGTAAAAATCTCTTCATATTTATTATTTTTTCCTATTATTTTATCAGCAACAATATTGGCCGCTACATTTGAAGTTGTCATTCCCCACTTTTTAAACCCTGTTCCTACATAGACATTTCTCATAAAACTTGAAAATTCGCCTATATATGGAATTTTATCTAAACTAATGCAATCACTAGTATTCCATTTAAATAAAACTTTGCAATCTGGATACATTTCTTTTGCCTTTTTCTCCAACATTTCATAATGTTCATTGTCTGCTATAGGCTCTCCAGCTTTATTCCCTACTCCTCCTATTAATAACACTTTTTTTCCATTATAATTTGCAGTTCTAAATGAATAAACTGGCTCTTTTACATTTATATACATTCCTTCTGGCAATTGCTTTTCTGTCTCTACAGCAATAATATAAGATGTTGATTGATACATTTTAACGAAATAAAAGCCTGGCATATTTATTATCGGAAAATGTGATGCTATAACAACATATTTAGCATATATGTCTTCCCTATCTGTGCACACTTTATATTTTTCTCCTATTTTCTCTACATCCGTTACTGTTGTATATTGATAAATCTTGTTATTTTTTTGTATAGCATTTGCTAAACCTATCATATACTTTCTTGGATGAAACTCCGCTTGCCCGTCAAATTCAATAGCACCTTTTATTTTTATCGGTAAATCTATTTTAGTAACAAACTGGGCATCCTTTCCTAATTTATTTACAGCTTCTACTTCTTTTTCAATTTCTGTTACTTCATCTTGCTGTGTAGTATATACATACGATTTTTGTATTTTATACTCACATTCAATTTGTTCATGTTCAATTATCTGATTAATATCATTTATTGCTTGTTCATTCGCCTCTAAATATTTTCTTGCATATTCTTCTCCATAATCGTTTACTAAGTGTGCATAAAATAAATTATGCTGACTTGTTATTTTTCCAGTTGTATTTCCACTCACTTTGCTTCCTATCTCCCCTTTTTCTAGAAGAACTACCTTTTTTCCGTATTTAGTCAAATAATATGCTGTCGTTAATCCAAATAATCCTCCTCCTATTACGCATACCTCTGTTTCTTCATCTTCTTTTAATGTAGATACATGCACTTTATCTCTAGTTGTTTCTATCCATAATGATTCCATACATTTCCTCCTTTCAGCCTATTTTTTCCATTATCTATTAAAATATACTTTCCAATGAAAAAAAGAAGGTTTCTATTTAGAAACCTTCTCCTAGAAATTATTTAATACGGTCTTCTAGAAAATACTCGAAGCCCATTCGAGTATCAGACAATATCCAATGAGTATCAAAAACTGCATATTCATTTTCTATTTCTGACTCTTCTTCTGGACAAATAATCTCGTTCTTCATATCATATACATGCATAATTCCATCTCCGAAAAACCATGTAATTATGAAATGCTTTCTAAAAGTACTCCGCGTATACACCTGTCCTTTCTTTGTGATGCATACTCTTATTTGTGACAAGTCATATACTTGACTGATGTCATGAAAAATAGAACCACTTATAATGTTCATTTTTCTTCTCCTCTCTTCTATTATACAAATTGCTAACTTACATATCTATTGTAACATATATCATAATATTGGTCAATTTTTCTGAATATTTTACTTTATTGTATGGAAAAATAAAACATAAAGTGATATACTACAATAAAATATAAGAAGTTGATACTTCAACAACACATAAGAAAGGAAGATAAAAATGGAAGAAAAACTTTTTAACAAAAAGGAAGTCGGATGGTCAAAAATTGACTCACGCGAAAAAGAAGCAATTTATTCATACTGTAACGGATACATGAACTTTATGAATAGATCAAAAACAGAAAGAGAGGCTGTTGTAACTGCAAGAGAAATTGCTGAATCTAACGGTTTTAGAGATTTATCAAGTTATGATTCTTTCCAACCAGGCGATAAAGTTTATTTTATTAACAGAGAAAAAAGTATGTACCTTGCAGTTATTGGTACAGAGAAATTAGAAAATGGAATTCAAATAGTTGGAGCACATATAGATTCTCCAAGACTTGATTTAAAGCCAAATCCATTATACGAAGATTCTGGTTTTGCTTATTTTAAAACACATTATTATGGCGGAATTAAAAAATATCAATGGACTACAATTCCTCTAAGTTTACATGGAGTTATTGTAAAAGCTAATGGTGAAAAAATCACAATAAATATTGGTGAAGATGATAATGACCCAATATTTACAATTTCTGATTTATTGCCACATTTAGCTCAAGACCAAATGGAGAAAAAATTAAAAAATGGTATTGACGGCGAAGATTTAGCAATTTTACTTGGCAGTATTCCATATGATGACGAAAATTGTTCCGAAAAAATTAAATTAAATATTTTAAATATTTTAAATCAAAAATATAATATCACAGAGGCTGACTTCTTAAGTTCAGAAATCGAAGTCGTTCCAGCATTTAAAGCCCGTTCTTTAGGCTTTGACGGAAGCATGGTTGCAGCTTATGGTCAAGATGATAAAATATGTGCATATACATCATTATCAGCTATGATGAGCTTAGAAAATGTTAAAACAACTGCTGTTTGTATATTATCAGACAAAGAGGAAATTGGAAGTATGGGAAATACAGGTATGGAATCACATATGTTTGATTATTTTGTTTCTGAATTATTAAATAAAACAGGAGAAAATAGACCAAACCTATTAGATAAAGTATTCTGCTTCTCTAGAATGTTATCAGCTGATGTTGATGCAGGATATGACCCACTTTATGCAAGTGTTTCTGATAAAACAAATTCCGCATTTTTAGGACGTGGTATTGGTCTTAACAAATATACTGGTGCTCGTGGAAAATCCGGTGCTTCTGATGCCAATGCAGAATTCGTTGCATGGGTTAGAAGAGTTTTAGAAAAAAATAATATTAGATACCAAATTTCTGAACTTGGAAAAGTTGATGTTGGTGGCGGAGGTACTATCGCATACATCTTAGCTAATAAAGGCGTAGATGTTATAGATTGCGGTGTTCCAGTACTTTCTATGCATGCTCCTTATGAAGTTACAAGTAAATTTGATATTTATACCGCTTACAGAACTTATAAAGCTTTCTGGGAAGAATAATTTGTATATAAAAAAGCTATCAATATTGTTATATTGATAGCTTTTTATTTATTTTTATTTCAAAGCATATGTTACTGAAAAGCCACCTACAAAGAAATAAAAACTCGTATTTAAATGTTGTGGTGAGCCAGAAGGGATTCGAACCCCCGACCCCAGGCTTAGAAGGCCCGTACTCTATCCAACTGAGCTACTGACCCATTTCTTAACACCTAATTATAATACCATATTTTATTTGTAAAGTCAACTATTTTTGCAAAACTTTTTTAGATTAATTTGTAATTTCGTCTTTCTCTTCTATCAATTCTTCTAAAAGTTCCGGTTTTTTCAAATATTTTGATAAAAGTTTAAAAGAAGAAGCATAATAATAGCCATCACAAATTCTTTCATCACCAACAAAAGCTAATGTAATACATTTTTCTTCTTTTATTTCATCGTCTTCATAAATATAACTCTTTTTCTTTTTTCCCATAGAGAAAAACATGCTAGTAGTTCCAAAGTTATAAATATGATGATAAATGCTGTCAATTCCTAATGAACCAACATTTGTTAAAAACACACTTGTATGGAATGGACTTGCATCAATAATCTTTCTTGCAAGCAATCCATGTCTATCTAAAAACATCAAAAATTTAACAACAGCACTTATCAATCCACTTGGCATTATGTTTAAAACATTTACTAATTTATCTGTTTTATTTGAATTTTCAAGTTCTTTATTTTTTTCTATTGCTATATCTAATTTATCTTTAATTTCGAATAAGCTTTCATTTCCATTAAAATCTAGTTTTACCGGAGTTTCTGGTCCATCATCTGTTAAACTCTTTTTAATAACCAAAGAAACATATATTTTGTCTCTTTCATATAATGCTCCATTCATTGCAAACCTATTTAAATTAGGTCTCTGCCCTATTATTCTTACAAGAGCAGCATAAATAATATTCATATACGAAAGTCGTATTCCTTCTTTTGCTTTTTTATCTATATATTCATCTAAATTTCTTAGTGCTATATCTTGTTTAAAATACACTTGCGAATCGGCTCTATCAAGCATTACACAAGGCATAATTTTAAAAATTGGTGGTAATTTTTTTATTTTCTTGCCATCAGGTCTATGTCCAAACATCCTCTTCTTTTTCCCTTTCCGTAATTTATATTCCCAATATTTTTGCTTCAACATTATACATTTTATATTTTTTTGTTGCTTCATCTATTTTAAATTCTATTAATGTATTTTCAAGTGTTTCTTGATTTTGTCTTAAATCTGTTGTAAAATATAATTTTATTTGAGGTATTTCTAATTTATTTTTTACAATTTCTTTAAACGCTTCAGCCGTATGTTTATCATCTTCACATACAAATATCAATTGTGGCATAGCCGCAAATCCAGAATCTCCTGGTACAAAATTCTCATAAAATTCTTTATACATAGCCATTTTATCCACTAGCTTCTTCTGCCAGTCTGGTTCTCTTCTTATTACTTCAAATAAAAATGTTACAGATTTTTTATTTTTAGTAAGTTTTACAGAACCTCCTGTTGCTTTAAATATTTTTCCTGAAATTTTTGCTGTTAATGCTGGTTTTACAACATAACTGTCAAAGGCTTTAACTTTTCTTAAATATGCAATTAAAGTTTGATTTCCTGCTAGTCTTTTCTTTATCATTGGCACAGGTTTTACATTATCTGTTTGTTGCCATTTGCATTCAATTTCTTTTGATGTTAATAAGTATTTTCCCATCTTTTCTAAGCAATATATTCTATATATTCCTTTTCCTTCTTCAGATGTAAAATAATATCTTGTTAAAATCTTTGATTTTACAAGTTGGTCTAACTTATTATTTAATTTGTCCTGAGATTTAGGGTCTATTCCCTTCCACTCTAGCATTTGATATAATTGTCTTGATGTTATAAATTCAAATTCATTTACTAACTCTAATATTGCAAAATGAATATCTGTTATATGCCCTATGTTAATTTTATGTATTATTTGATTCATAGATACATATCCATCTTTTCCATCAAATGTTTTTATTTCACCTTCTCTTATAGCAAATGGTGATACTTGCGCTTTGATTTGGTTATCTTCAACCATACCAATCCCTCCTTTAATTTTAGTGACTAATTCTAGCCCTATTTTAAACATTGTTTTTTAAACTATTGTTAATTTTACCTTTTTCTTTTCTGGTAAAATCTTTTTTATGCACACATCTATTGTTTCTCCATATTTAAGTTCTTCTGTATATTCTGCCATACCAATCAGATTTGGTGTCAATTCAATAAATACTCCATTCTTATTTTTTTCAGCATCTCTAACTATACCTTTTACTGTCATTCCTTCCTTAAATTTCTGAGCATTTTCTTCCCATGTCCCTAAACAATTTTTGTATGACAAATTAACTCTTCCTGTATCTTTGTCGATACATTTTACCATACATTTTATTTTTTGTCCAATTTTCACTCTATCTTCTGGTGATTTTATCCTTGCTACAGATAAATCTTCTATATATACTAAGCCATCTGTTCCATTATCCATTCTAACAAAAGCACCATATGGCTGAATTCCTGTTACAATTCCATCCACTATTTGACCTTGTTCTATATTTTTCATTTTTAGGCTCCTTTTTCTTTTGTTTATCAATACCATTATAACTTTTAGGAAAAGATTTTTCAACTATTTTATTAATTTTTGTACTTCGCTTTCTTGTAAATATCTCCATTTACCAAGTTCTATATCCTTTACACCTATATTTCCAATTTTACTTCTATGTAATGCCAAAACTTTTCTATTTACGGCTTCACACATTTTACGAACTTGTCTATTTTTTCCTTCATGAATAGTTATTTCTAATCTTGAAATATCTTTTTCTGTATCAGTCTTTAAAATTTTTACTTTTGCTGGTTTTGTTATATAATCATCAATTTTTACACCTTTTCGTAATTGTTCAACTTCGCTATTTTGCACAATTCCTTTTACAGTAACCGTGTACGTTTTCTCTATTTCATGTTTAGGATGTGTTACTTTATATACAAAATCTCCATCATTAGTTAATATTAATGCTCCAGATGTATACATATCAAGTCTTCCTACGGGTACAATTCTCTCTTTTACCTTAACTAAGTCTAATACCGTATCTCTTCCAAATTGGTCATCTGCGGTTGTTACATATCCGATAGGCTTATTTAACAATATATATACCATTTTTTTAATAGGTTTTACTTCTTTTCCATCAAATTTTACAATATCTTGATCTAAGTCAATTTTTGTTCCAAGTTCTGTAACAACTTTATCATTAACTTTAACTCTTCCTTGCGAAATTAACTCTTCACACTTTCTTCTAGATGCAATTCCATTATTTGCTAAATATTTCTGTAATCTCTCCTCCATTACGCTTTTCCTTCCTTACTTCATTTTGGACTGGTTCTTTTTTTTGAACTTTTGCATATTATATATTAATTCCTTTTACTTTTCTAAAAGGCTTTATATAGATTTCTCTGGCAAGATTCTCTTGCCAGAATTTTATTTATCAAGTTCATTAATAACATTTTTAAAATATGCTGGTAATGGTGCTTCCAACTTCATGTCTTCACCAGTAATTGGATGTTTAAACTCTAAAGACTTTGCATGTAAACATTGTCCAACTATACCAAATTCGTTCTTTCCATTAGAATAAATATAATCACCAATAACAGGATAACCTATATGTGCTAGATGCACGCGTATTTGATGAGTTCTACCCGTTTCAATATTTACCTCTAACAAAGTATATTTATCATATCTTTTTAGAACTTTAATATGAGTTACTGCATTTTTTCCATTTTTAGTAACTGCCATTTTCTTTCTGTCAGAATTACTTCTCCCTATAGGCATATCTATAGTCGCTTCATTTTCTTTAACAACACCTCTAACCAATGCAATATATGTTTTTTTCACTTCATGTCTTTTAATTTGCTCACTCATATTAACATGTGCCATATCATTTTTAGCAACAATTAATAACCCAGAAGTATCTTTATCTAATCTGTGCACTATTCCAGGTCTAATTTCTCCACCAATTCCAGATAAACTATCCTTGCAAATTGCCATAATTGCATTTACCAACGTCCCATCCGGATTCCCATTCGCTGGATGAACTACCATCCCTTTAGGTTTATTAACTACAATAATATCCTTATCTTCATATACAATATCAACTGGTATATCTTGAGCTTTTAACTCTATCTCCACAGGTTCTTTCTCTTCTATTTCAATCTCGTCTCCATCAGAAACCTTGTAAGAAACTTTTGTTGTTCTTTTACCATTAATAGTTACATTTCCTTGTTCAATTTGCCTTTGTGCCGAAGTTCTTGTTACATCACTATCTTTGCTGACAATATATACATCTAATCTTTTTCCTTGTTCTTCTTCATCTACTATATACTTTTTCATATTATTCCTTTCTGCACCGTTGGGACCGGTTCTCTGCGGTGCATTTTTTTATTTTGCACGTTTGGGACCGGTTCTCATCGGTGCAATTTATAGAAAACAAAATTGTCGTCTTCTTTTAATAGCTCATATCCTTCTAAATTTGAATTTTGTATAATCATATTCATTTTTGAATTTTTATATAAAATAACATAATTTATTTTATATTTTTCAAATATTTCTTCAAACCACACATCTAAATTTGAGCTCTTCATAAAATCCATAAATATGTCTCTTCCACCATTATATTCTGGTGCATATAAATCACATCTTGAATCTATAAATACTGGTATTTCTCTGTATAATAAGTAACTTCCATAATTGTACTCATTATATAATCTTATATTGTTTTTATCTATATTATTTTCTTCAAAATATTGTAATATAAAATCACTCATTTCTACTGGATAAGATTTTTTATCAATATAGTCAGCCTTTAATTTCGGTTGTATAAAGTACAAACTTAGTATTAATACTAACCCTGTTATTACAGTACTTCCAAATAATGTAGTTGAAACATTTATAAGTTTTTCATCTATATCTTTTTCATCCTTTTTTAGTCCAGCATATACTAATCTATTTAATATTACTGAACACATTATTACAAACATTGTTGATTGTCTTTTTGAATATAACATTAAAAATATTAAACCACCTAGCATAAATAAATCTGTTAACCTTATTTTAACATCTGTAAATGTTAAAAGTGCTACAAACATTATTAACACACATAATATTGCCTCACAATTTATTAATGTCATTGGTAAATGTTCATTTATATTTTGAGTTGTGTTTCCTTGCATAGTTTTAATTAAATATGTGTATGGTGTTGTTCCTAATGGTGTCAATAAACCTGTAAATGCACAGATTATCATTATAATAATTAGATATTTTGTTCCATTTTTCTTTTTTATCGAAATTTTATATCCTTCTTTTATCTCTTTTCCGTACTTTTTAGCGATTCTTTCTTCTACTATTGCTATTATATATTCTGCTATATATGGTAAGTATAATATAAACATAAATGGCCATACTGCAACATGCAAATTGGCTATTAATATTGATATTATTATCAATCCTATTCCATATCTTTTTTTGCTTGTATCAACTAGTTTCTCCATAAAATATAATTGAATTGTAAATAAAATAAATGTTACTAGTTGCGCTCTTGCTGCAATGTAATCTTTTAACAAATACATTACTCCTAATGTTATTACAAAAGACAGGCATTTATTTTTAGTAAGTTTGGAATTGGTTTTAAATATGGCTATCCCTAGCAATATTGAAAATATACAAGTTGAAATATATATTCCTTGCATTCCTCCTATTGAATATATCAAGTATATTATTACATCATATAACCAATGTGGATACGTATATTCTAAGCCTTCATGCCATGAAAATGGATCCATCATGTCTATTCCACCATTTTCTATTATGTGCTCACCTATCTTAATTGTATAAAATGTATCATTTTGTAATGTTTTGGGTGTTAAACTGATACAAAATATCGCAATTAATACTATTGACATTATTTCGAAACAAATTTTTTTCTTATTTTTCATACGTGACCTCCGTTTTATTTTTATTTGGTTGGAAACTAATTAATATCCACATTATAACAATATCCCAATAAAAAATCAACTGTACTACTTTAATGGTAGTACAGTTGAAATACTTATATTAAACAGCTTCTTGGCTTTCTGCTTCTTCTTTATTTTCTGTTCCTTCTTCATTTATTAATTCTAAACTACAAATTGAAACTTCATAAGCTACTTTCATTTCTGATGTTCCATCTTCATATT
>OLNW01003254.1_pt1 | contig 12729 bp, 13 predicted proteins | sample 1672121 | NCBI WGS metagenome assembly OLNW01 (sample SAMEA3136648, study PRJEB25190) | human gut metagenome
TCACCGTTTGACATTTTCCTCGTATCCACCGATACCCGCTCGCCTAATTTTGTTGTCCTAAACCCCATTTTTCTCGCTCCTTTCGCTGTTTATTTTCATTATATATTAGTTAAATTTTGCTGTCAAGAATAACGCACTTTATAAAAATTTTAAAAATTCTTTAGATTTATATGCTATCAGATTTTACATTTGTATGATAAAATCATCTTATAAAACATAGAAATGAATTTTAGAAAGAAGTGTGATTTTATGATACAGACAGTTGATTTTCTGATTTTGGACTTAATTCAAAATAAATTACGTTGTAAATTCTTAGATTCGTTAATGGTAAAATTCTCATCACTCGGTGACGGAGGTATAGTCTGGATAGCAATATCATTTCTATTAATCTGTTATAAAAAATACCGACAAGCAGGTGTTCTCATACTTGTCGGTCTTATTATGGGCGTGTTAATCGGCAACTGTTTACTTAAAAACATTATCTGCCGTCCTCGTCCTTGTTGGATAAACCGTGCGGTATCGCTTTTAATTCCGATACCGTACGACTATTCATTTCCGTCTTGCCATACTATGTCATCATTCATTGCCGCAGCCGTTTTGTTGCACACCGATATAATATTTGCGTATCCCGCATTTTTGCTGGCAAGTGTCATTGCGTTTTCAAGATTATATCTGTACGTTCACTATCCGTCCGACATTATCGGCGGAATTGCGTTAGGTACAATTATCGCACACTTCGTATGCTTATTATAGCACGATTTCAAACAATTTCACACCGTGCGGCGGAACAGTTGAAATGATTGTATTATCGTTTAGTTCTGCCTTTTTATTTTCCCATACTTCGGTTATTTTTACATTCTCGTTCGGCATAATACCCACGAACGCCAAATCGGTTTTTGCGGTAATTTCTTCTTCACCGATATTGAATTGAGCAACGTAATATTTACCGTCTTTTCCGTTTGCCGCCCAAACGATTTCATTGCCTTTTCTGTAAACTTCTCTGCCTGCATAACCGTTTTGGTCGATTTCGATAATCGTTTTGTTTGTCATAAGTGACAGCGTAAATTCATCGTTATACACCATATCGCCGCCAAACATCAACGGTGAACGAAACATACTCCAAAGAGTCATCATCATTCGTTGTTCGTCACGCGTGAAATTAGTCATTCTGTCACCGCCATGCGAACGAATACCTATTCTGCCGAGCGGCAGCATATCGCAGTCGGGATAACCGCCGTCACACACATACGGAAACCAATTACGGCAATAGTCAAACATCTTTTTAAGCTGTTCCCAACCGTCCCAAAAATCATCGGTCATTCGCCACATATGTGCATATTCATTAAGATGTTTTGCCTCTTTAAGCGGTGCTTCACCCGGTGAAAGCGATAAAATTATATCACGACCGCTTGCCTGTATCGCATTTTGTACCCCCTCAATTTCCGCCTTGTGATACGGTCTTGCAATATCGTCTACCTTTATAAAATCAACACCCCATTCGGCGTACATTTTGATTATCGAATTATAATATTCCTGTGCACCGTCACGGCTCATATCAACACCGCACATATCGCCGTTCCAATCGCATACACTTCCTAAATCGGCTATTTCCGCCGCCGTATGAGTTGTACCCAAAATCTTTGTGTTCTGTCTTACCGCCTGTTTCGGAATACCTCTTAAAATATGTATACCGAATTTCAATCCAAGACTGTGCACATAATCGGCAAGCGGTTTAAAACCCTTTCCGCCCTCTGCCGACGGAAAACGATTTACCGCAGGCATAAGACGTGAATAATCGTCCATTATAAGCGATGCGTCTTTGTTGTAATCCGCACTTTTTGCGTTCGGCTCAAACCACTGTATGTCAACAACCACATACTCCCAACCGAACTCCTTTAAATTTTTCGCCATATACTCCGCATTACGTCTTACTTCCTCCTCCGTAACGCTCGCACCGTAACAATCCCAACTGTTCCACCCCATAGGCGGCTTTGTCAATTTTGCTTTCATAATACCATAATCCTTTCCGAATAAATAATTAATTTAATTATACCATTTATTTAAAGTAAATCAAGAATTGTTTCATTTCAAAAGTGAAACTATTTTGATATTTATTGCTCTGAAATGTGATATTGCTATTGAAAATTTGATTATCATAATATACAATCAAAATATCGAAAAACATCTTGAAAGGAGCGGAAAATTTATGGAGGTATTACAATCCAACACTGCCGACAACATTTATTTTTGGATTGAGGACAGAGATCAAGGCAACGTCAATCCGATATACGAATCGCACGGTGCGTATGAAATTTATATTGTCTGCAACGGTGAACGGCGTATGTATTTAGGTAACGTGCTTTACAAAGTCGGCACAGGTGACGCACTTATGATTTCTGCTTCAACTCCGCACAGAAGTTTCGGGGATGGTGCTTTTTCGGGAATATGTATAGAATTTTCGGACGCATACATAAAAGAGCATTTTACTAAATCGCAATACTACAAAATAACGGAATGTTTCAAAACTCCGCTTATATCGCTCCCTCCCGACTTACTCCCGATTATCCGCACATATTCGCTCACTGCTTACAACAACGTTGATATGCGTAACGACTGTATGCTTGCAATAGTTGACATATTGTACAAGCACATTCCTTTCAGCAATCCGAATGCCAAACGCACATTCGATTCCGATTTATCAACAATCGGAAATTACATACAGAAAAACTACCTTGAAATCAAAGGACTTGACGCTCTTTCGGAGCATTTCGGCATAACAAAAAGTCATCTTTGCCGTGTATTCAAAGAACACACAGGCATTACGATTACTCACTATATAAATGCGCTCAAAATTCAACGCGCATGTCTGCTTTTATGCGAGTCAAAAATTCCGATACACGACATTTATAAAATGTGCGGTTACGATAACAGTCAGTATTTTAACCGCGTATTTAAGAATATGAAGGAAGTCACTCCTAATCAATTCAGGCAACAAAGCCGTGCGATAAAGATGTGGAAATATTAATAATAAAAGAAAGGATTAATTTTATGAAAGAATTGATAAACGCAAACGATAAATACAAAATGAATTGGATTGAGGGAAACACCGAATGGGGTACGGTTAAATGCCCTAAAGGCATTTCCGTAAAAAAGACTTCCTCTCAATCAGGCGATATAATCACAGAGCGATACACGTTCACGAACACCACCGACAAGGACATTTTTACGTCACTGAAAGATATTTCTATATACACGCCTTTTAATGATGATTACACCTGCGGTGCTAAAGCGTGTATGACGACAAAATGTCACACACATATTTGGTGTGGCGAAAATATTTCGTATGTTATGTGTCTTAGAATGGGTGGCGAAGCTCCACACCTCGGACTTGCGCTGACCGATGGAAGTCTTTCAGGTTACAGTGTCGAGCGTGATTTTGAAAAAATCAGCAACGACAGAGGTGATTTTATTCTTCACCCGTCACCTGTCGCACTTGTGCCGAATGAAAGTTTTACGATTGAATGGAAATTATTTTGGCATAACGGCAAGAACGATTTTTACAGCAAAGTTAATCAACTATGCAATCGCTTTATCAATGTTTCGGCTGAAAATTTCGTACTGTTCAGCGGTGAAAATATCAATATAATCGTTTCACCTAACTTTGATTTTTCTGAGGTGCAAATCAGAGAAAATAACAAATCTGTTGACTACAAAATCGAAAACAATAAAATTGTCATTTCAACAAAAGCCGATACACCGAGAAAGTATTCATATTCGATAAATATTGACGATGTTGTTACTCACTGCAACATTTTGGTCTTGCCTTGTCTTGATGAACTTGCTAAAAACAGATGTCATTTTATCGCTGAAAATCAGCAATACAACAATCCGAAAAGCAAGCTTGACGGTGCATATCTTATCTATGACAATGAGGAAAAGCATATATATTATAATCGTGAATACGACTTTAACGGAGGTCGTGAGCGTGTCGGTATGGGAGTGCTTATTGCAAAATATCTGCAAAATCACGATGACAAAGTGCTTTTAAATAGTCTTAAAAAGTACATAAAATACGTACAAAACAACCTTGTTTGCATCGAAACAGGCGAGGTGTTCAATGACTACAATTACGATAATTCCTTTACCCGCCTTTACAATTATCCGTGGTTCAGCTTGTTTTATATTGAACTTTACAAATTGTTTAGGGACAAAAATATGCTTGAAATTGCGTATAAGATTATGTTGTTTTTTTACAATCAAGGCGGTGAGCATTTTTATGCTATTGAAGTGCCGATTGTAAAACTTGTTGAGTGTTTAAGAGAAAGCGATATGACCGATATGGCGGATAATATGATTGCGTGGTTTAAAAAACATGCCGATTATATCGCCGAAACAGCACTTGATTATCCCGCACACGAAGTAAATTATGAGCAGAGTATAGTCGCACCGGCGACGAACATTTTACTTCAAACATATATTGTTACAAATGAGAATAAGTATCTTGACGCTGCAAAAATTCAACTTGATGTACTCGAACTTTTTAACGGCTTACAGCCCGACTGTCATTTGTACGAAACCGCCATACGTCATTGGGACGGTTATTGGTTCGGCAAATGTCGACTGTACGGCGACACTTTCCCACATTATTGGAGTGCGCTTACCGGTAATGCGTATAGCGATTACGGCGATATTATAGGCTCAAATGAGTATAAAAAAAGAGCGGATTATTCTCACCGCTCCGTGCTTAGTCTACTGAACTCCGACGGCACCGCCACTTGTGCATACGTCTACCCTACCTCGATAAACGGTATATCCGCAAACTACGCCGACCCATATGCAAACGATCAAGATTGGGGATTGTATTTTAACATAAAATAGTAAAAAGCTATGGCTAAGAGTATTCTTCAAGTGTTGTGTAAATACAAAACTTGAAGAATACTCTTATTAATTGGTATAATTTCCGACCAACATAATTCAGCTCCGCATTAATGGAGCTGAATTTTCTGTTTCTTGATTTTTACATTCTGTCAATGTCGATTACAAATATGATAACCGTAATCAAAAATATCAAGCAATTTCAAATCTTCATCAGATACGATACTTTTGGTTTTCGTAAGCTTTATATCAATAATTCTGTTGATTCTGTAATATGCCAACTCCCCGTTTTCTATCGAAATCAAATAAAACAGATTTTTGTCAATAAACTTTACAATTTTAACGGGCGGTATTTCTTTATTTAAAATTCCCTGCTTTGAATTATACCGAATCTTTACATTAACATTCTTATTCATTGCATTTTGTATGATAATAACTTTACCGCAAATACCAACATCGTATGCATACAGACGTTTGATTTTTATATCATCATTGTTATCTTTTTTGTTAGAAACACGCAACAAAAAAGTGAACAGTTATATCCCAAAAACAAATGCTAATCTTGTCAAAATAAGCATTGACAAATATTTAACACAAGCGTATAATTTAATCTTGGAGAGTAGTATGACAATTTTTAGACATTTAATTTTACGGCTTGGGAATAAAATTGCCATGTAAAAAAAACGGAGGGAGAATTTTTATGAATTCAAATGATTGTTTGGAAAAACAGCCATTATGCGACGAAATGCTTACAAAAATGAACGCATGGTGGAGAGCTGCGAACTATCTTGCAGCAGGTCAACTTTACTTACTTGACAACCCTCTTTTGAGAGAGCCTCTTAAAAGAGAACACGTAAAGCACAAAATAGTAGGTCACTGGGGTACAGTGCCAGGTCAAAACTTTGTTTACACTCACTTAAACAGAGTTATTAAGCGTTACGACCTTGATATGATTTACATTTCAGGTCCGGGACACGGCGGTAACTTTATGGTAGCAAATACATATATGGAAGGCTCTTATTCGGAAGTATATCCGAACGTGAGCCAAGATACAGAGGGTATGAAAAAACTGTTTAAGCAGTTCTCATTCCCTGGCGGTATTTCAAGCCACGTTGCACCAGAAACACCGGGTTCAATCAACGAAGGCGGTGAGCTTGGTTACTCACTTGCACACGCATTCGGTTCGGTATTCGATAATCCCGATCTTATCACTGCTTGTGTTGTCGGTGACGGCGAGGCTGAAACAGGTCCTCTTGCAACAGCATGGCAATCAAACAAATTCCTAAACCCAATAAATGACGGTGCGGTATTACCTATACTTCACTTAAACGGATACAAAATTTCAAACCCAACAATTTTCTCGCGTATATCACACGAAGAAATCGAATCATTCTTCAAGGGATGTGGTTGGGAACCGTACTTTGTTGAGGGCGATGACCCTATGACAATGCACAAACTAATGGCAGAAACTATGGATACAGTGATCGAAAAGATTAAGGCAATCCAAAAGAATGCACGTGAAAACAATGACGCATCACGTCCAAAGTGGCCTATGATCGTTCTTCGTACACCAAAGGGCTGGACAGGTCCAAAGGTTGTTGACGGAAATCAAATCGAAGGTACATTCAGAGCACACCAAGTACCTATGGATATGTCAAAGCCGGAACATCTTGACCAGCTAAAAGAATGGATGTTAAGCTACAAACCCGAAGAATTATTCGACGAAAACGGTAGACTTGTTCCTGAAATCGCCGCACTTGCTCCTGAGGGCAATCACAGAATGGGCGCTAACCCACACGCAAACGGCGGTTTGCTTTTAAGAGATTTACGTATGCCTGATTTCAGAGATTATGCATTTGACGTACCGTTCCCCGGTTCTGTCGAGGGACAGGATATGATTGAACTTGGCGGATTTGTTCGTGACATATTCAAGTTAAACAAGGAAAGCAAAAACTTCCGTATATTCGGTCCTGACGAAACTATGTCAAACAGACTTGGCAAAGTATTTGAAGAAACAAACCGTGACTGGAACGGTGAAAAATACGATAATGACGAATTTCTTGCAACAGACGGCAGAGTTATGGACTCAATGCTTTCGGAACATATGTGTGAAGGTTGGCTTGAGGGCTATATTTTGACAGGTCGTCACGGTTTCTTTGCAAGTTACGAGGCATTTATCAGAATAATCGATTCAATGGCTGCACAGCATGCTAAATGGTTAAAGGTTACATCGGAACTTCCATGGCGTCAAAAGATTGCATCGCTAAATCTTATCTTGTCATCAAACGTATGGCAGCAAGACCATAACGGTTTTACACACCAGGACCCGGGATTCCTTGACCATATTTCAAATAAGAAAGCAGACGTTGCAAGAATTTATCTTCCGCCGGATGCCAACTGCTTGCTATCATGCTTTGACCACTGTATCAGAAGTAAGAACTATGTAAACGTTCTTGTAACATCAAAGCACCCACGTCCGCAATGGCTTACAATGGAACAGGCTGTTAAGCACTGTACACAAGGTATCGGTATTTGGGATTGGGCATCAAACGATAAGGGTTGTGAACCTGATGTTGTACTTGCTTGCTGCGGTGATACACCGACACTTGAAATTCTTGCGGCAGCTACAATTCTTCATAAGAATATGCCTGATTTAAAGATTCGTGTCGTAAACGTAGTTGACCTTATGAAACTTCAGCCACAGTCTGAACACCCTCACGGTCTTAGCGACGTTGAATACGATTCAATCTTTACAAAAGATAAGCCGATTATATTCGCGTTCCACGGTTACAGAAAACTTGTACACGAACTTACATATAACAGACATAACAGAAATCTTCACGTTTTCGGTTATATGGAAGAGGGTACAATCACTACTCCGTTCGATATGCGTGTTCAAAACGAAATCGACCGTTTCCACCTTGTTAAGGCAACCGTTGAAAGCTTGCCTCAGCTTGGCAATAAGGGTGCATACCTAAATCAACTTATGTGCGATAAACTTGTTGAACATAAGCAATACATTGCCGAATACGGTCAGGACTTGCCTGAAGTTCGTAATTGGAAATGGGAATCAATTAACGATTAATATTATAATACCGACTTCAATAATGAAGTCGGTATTTTTTATAATGTTGATTTAATATGTTATTTGTGATATACTGATTAATATTAAATAAGAGAGGAGTTTTCAATATGAATCAAATTTTATTACAAGAAACAGAAAAAGTTTTAAACAATGCGATTGCGTCAGTTGAAATAGAAGGTTACAAACTTTCTGATGATGAAAAAGAACTTTGTATGGAAGTTTTAAACGGAAAACTCACAAAAGATGACTTTATAAAAATAATGCTTGAAAGGTGTACAGTATAATGCCTGAATATTCTTTAAATCCGTTGCAGGATGATTGTTATGAAAACAGCACTGTACTGAAAAATAAATTTAATATACACGATGATGAAAAACTTGATATTATGGAACGTAGCATCACGAGTATGCTCATAGCAAAGGCAATGATAGAAATACCGTTTGAAAATGTTGATTTTGAATTTTATAAAAATTTGCACAAATATGTTTTTGGAGATATTTATGAATGGGCGGGTACGATTCGTACGGTAGATATGAGTAAAAAAGGTACAAGATTTTGTCCTGCCGATAAAATTGAGGAACGTGGTCAGAGAATTTTCCAAAAAATTATAAACTTAAATTTCTTGGGGAATATCAAGGAAGATGAATTTATAGTTGAGTTTACGGATTTATACTGTGATTTGAACTATTTACATCCGTTCAGAGAAGGCAACGGACGTATACAAAGACTATTTTTGTCAATGCTTGTAAATTCATTAGGAAAAAGTTTGAACTTTTCACAAATTGATGCAGATTATTTAATGATAGCAACTATCAAATCGGTTAGTGGTGATATATTTATGTTAAGAGATATTTTTAGAGAATATATTACACAAAATTAAATCAAAAAGCGATTACTGATATGCACCCCAAAAGTTAGACACTTTTGGAGGTGCATATTTTTATGCAAAATTGCATAAAAGTTCAAAAGACGGCGATAAATGCAGTTATAAATGTTGACTTTTTTCGTATATTATTATACAATAAAGTAGTAAAAGAAATTTTAAATTCCATAAAAGGGATTGATTTTACAAAAAACATTTAACCCAAATTGGTATATTTTGTTATTGTTTAGTTTGATATTATAACGAGGAGGTAAATTAATGGATTCAAATATAAAATTGACAACTAAACAGGCTGAAGAAAAAATGAAAATTTACAAAGAAGTTTTTGATGTTGTACGAATTATAAAATCCACAGATATTCGCAGAATGCAATGCGGTCAAGAGCCGGAACTTGATGAGAATATGTGCAGATGTTATGATTTTTGGAACAAGGACAAGCAATGTGAAAACTGTGTGTCCGAAAAAGCTTTGACCCAAAAAAAGCAATATACAAAGCTTGAATGTTTGGAAAATAACATATATCAAATAATCGCGAAGTATTTGGAGATTGACGGAGTACCTTGCGTTATGGAAATGGTGCACCGTCTTGACAATGAAAATCTTATAGATAACGATGGCAGAAGAATTCTAATGGATAACCTAACCGGTTACAAAAACGAGCTTTATCGTGACCCTCTGACAGGTGTTTACAACAGACGTTATTACGAAGATAATATTAAAGATTTGAATGAAAATTCCGGTGTGGCAATGATTGATTTAGACGATTTCAAACTTTATAATGATTCCTACGGTCACAATGCAGGAGATATGGCGCTTGAAACAATCGTCAGTGCAATCAAAAAATGTATAAGAAGTTCAGATAAGATTATTCGTTTTGGAGGAGATGAATTTTTACTTGTACTCCCCGGTATACACAACAATATCTTTAATAAAAAACTTCAACAGATACGAACAAGAATCAAAGAGGTTAAGGTTGACGGATATTCAAAAATACGTTTGTCTGTCAGCATAGGCGGAGTTATGACTCACAACGAAACGATTGAATCGGCTATGCATCGTGCCGACAAATTGATGTTGCAGTCGAAAAGCCATCAAAAAGGTATGGTTGTAACCGAAGAAAATGAGTTTGGCGTCATTGACAATGAATCAGAAGTAAAAGACAGACAACGCGTGCTTGTGGTTGACGATTCATATATGAACAGAATGATTTTGACTGAAATACTGAAATCGGATTATGAGATCATCAACGCGTCAAGCGGCGAAGAATGTCTTGAAATAATCGAAAAGTACGGCACCGGTATAGATATTATTTTGCTTGATATTGTTATGCCGGGTATGGACGGCTTTGAAGTGCTTAATTATATGAATAACAATAATTGGATTGAAGATATTCCTGTAATTCTGATTTCAAGCGAAGATTCTAATCAATATATAAGACGCGCATATGAAATGGGCGTGTCGGATTATATAAGCAGACCGTTTGACGCAAAGGTCGTTTATCAGCGTGTTTTAAACACAATAAAATTGTACGCTAAACAAAGACGGCTTATAAATTTGATAACCGATCAAGTTTATGAAAAAGAGAAAAACAATAAAATGATGATAGACATACTGAGCCAAATCGTTGAATTCAGAAACAACGAGAGCGGTATGCACGTCAGAAATATAAGCACACTGACAGGAATGCTTTTGGAAAAAATTGTTCAAAAGACGGACAAGTATCATCTTGCATGGTCGAAACGTTTTTATATAACAAACGGTTCGGCACTTCATGATATAGGAAAAATAGGTATCCCCGAAGAAATATTGAATAAACCCGGCAAGCTTACAAAAGAAGAATATGAAATTATGAAAAAACATACCGTGATAGGTGAAAAAATGTTGAAAAGTCTTGAATTCTATCAAGACGAACCGTTGGTAAAAACGGCTTGTGAGATAGGCCGTTGGCATCACGAACGATATGACGGTAAGGGTTATCCCGACGGCTTGAAGGGTGATGAAATTCCTATATCGGCTCAAATTGTTTCAATAGCAGATGTATATGACGCACTTGTGAGTGAGCGTGTATATAAGAAAGCATTTTCACATAAAAAGGCTATGGAAATGATTTTAAACGGCGAATGCGGTGCATTTAATCCATTGCTTTTGGAATGTTTGGTTGAAATTCAAGACAGAATAAAAACCGAACTTGACAGCAGCGGTTCTGTGAAAAAAGAAACATATAAGAAAACCATTCAGGAAATAGAACGAGATATGAACATAAATACACTGTAAAACAAAGGAGAAAAACAGATGACATTAAAAGAGTTTTATGAGCAAATTAATTCAGATTATAAAGACGTTATCAAAAGACTTTGTGATGAAAATATGATTAAAAAGTTTGTTTTTAAGTTTCCTGAAGATCCATCTTTTAATGATTTGAAAGACGGCTTAAAAGAAAATGACGCCGAAAAGGCTTTTTGTGCGGTACATACGCTAAAAGGTGTTTGCTCAAATTTGGGCTTTGAAAGACTGTATGAGGCAAGCTATGAACTTACAGAAAAACTCAGAAACAGAGTCATTGATAATTGTGACGAATTGTATAATGCAGTTGAAAGACTGTATACGGATTTGATTGCAAAAATCAAAGAAATTGATTAATTTAAAATACCGACTTCAAACAGAAGTCGGTATTTTTTGTCATATGGAATCTATATTAAAAGCCCAGCACAGGCTGGAGCTGTCTGCCCTCAAAGGCGGCGATTGCCGCATCTGGTAATTTTTCAAAGTCGGCTACAAGTGAGTTAGGCTTTTTTATGTAGTCATCTTGTGAGAAAGGCAGAAAATATAGATTTTTGCAGTTTAGAAGTGTTCCTATATTTTTAGCGGCAGTACCGAGTCCGTCGTTGGTGGATACGGCTAAAAGTACAGGCTTTTGATTTCTTAAATGCGCTTTTACTGCCATGGTAACAGATGTGTCGGCAATTCCGTTTGCAATTTTTGCAAGAGTGTTGCCCGTGCATGGCAGTACGACAAGTAGGTCGAGTAAGTTTTTCGGTCCAATCGGCTCTGCGTCTTTAATACAGCATATAATGTTGTTGCCGGTTAGATTTGTTATGTTGGTACGAAAATCTTCTGCTTTGCCAAATCGCGTGTCGGTGTTGTAAGACATCTCACTCATAATAGGTATAACATTCGCACCGGTTTGCGTGAGCTTTTCAAGTACCCCCATTGCTTTTTTGAAAGTGCAGAATGAACCGCACATTGCAAAACCAATGGTTTTATTTTCCCAATCCATTTATTACACCCCCAATTCTTTGATAATATTCATAATCGTGTCTTTGATAATTGCTCCGGACGAAACGGGAGCAATTTTACCCGGTAACGACAATGCCCAAATTACTTTTAAGCCGTATGATTTTGCAGCGTCAAAATCAATCCCCCCGGGTTTGGAGGCAAGGTCGATAATAAGAGCGTCTTTTTTTACTTTTGCTAAAATTTCATCGTCCAAAATCAGTGAAGGTATGGTGTTGAAAATTATATCAAATTCGTGTATGTGGTCTTTTAAGTTGTCAAGCGGCAACGGCTCATATCCATGTCCCTCAATCATAGCAAGATCGGCATATTTTCGTGCCTCCACATATGTTTGAGCACCCAGAGCATATAAATCCTTTGATAATATTTTTCCGATTTTACCATAACCTAAAACAAGGCTTTTACTTCCGTGAATTGTAAAAGGCGTTTCCGCAATCGCTATCTCAATCGCTCCCTCTGCCGTAGGAACGGCATTAGGGATATGGCTATTGATTTTCTCCCCTATTGATTTGTTTAAATGCTCAGAAAGTCATACACAAAATAAAATGATATATTGTAATCTAATATAACAATAAATAAAGACAAGCTTTAT
>OLNW01003258.1_pt1 | contig 12718 bp, 11 predicted proteins | sample 1672121 | NCBI WGS metagenome assembly OLNW01 (sample SAMEA3136648, study PRJEB25190) | human gut metagenome
ATCATGTATTACTAATTGCAGTAAATTATTGCAATCATGCAGAAAATATAGAAAAAAATAATGATAGTTTAAAGAAAGTATGTAATATAGAAGAATTTAAAGAAGGAATAAGAAAAAGCAATTATAAAAATATATCATTAACAAGAAAGATAACGTTATTTACAATAAAACATAAAATGTATATGATAACTAATATTATTTGTTTTATAAGGCAAAAACAGAACAATATAAAATGATATTAGAGTTATAATAGTAAGAGGCGTGATAAAAGCTAAAAATATAATGGACAAGGAAGAGAAAAAATGAAAGAAAAAATAGATTTCATTATAACATGGGTAGACAATACAGATAAAGAGTGGCAAGAAAATAAAAAGAAGTATAGTAAATCAAATTCAGATGATGAATCAAATTCAATTATTCGATATAGGGATTTTGGAACATTAAAATATTGGTTTAGAGGAATTGAAAAAAATGCTAATTGGGTAAATAAAATTTATTTTGTAACATGTGGACAAACACCAGATTGGTTAAATACTAATAATTCTAAATTAGTAATGGTAAATCATGAAGATTATATACCAAAAGAATATTTGCCTACATTTAACTCTAATGTGATTGAAATTTTTTTAAATAGAATCCAGGGACTTTCAGAAAAATTTGTATATTTTAATGATGATTGCTTTATTTTTAATAAAATAAGTGAGTCTTATTTTTTTGAAGATGAAATTCCAAAAGATGCACTTGTGTTTAATGCTGTTTCGGTTAAAGATAAAAATAATATTATTGAACATACAGTTTTGAATAATTTAGAAATATTATCAAAACATTTTAATAAAAATGATGTAGTAAGAAATAACAGAAGAAAAATATATACAATGAAATATGGAAAGGAAATAATAAAGTCAGTATTATTATTCCCATGGAAGTATTTTACTGGTATAAAAAATTATCATACGGCAATACCATATTTAAAAAGTACTTGGAATGAAGTTTGGAATAAGGAAGAAAAAGCGTTAAATGAAGTTGGAAAAAATAAGTTTAGAACTAAAGAAGACATAAATCATTGGATTTTTAGATATTGGCAACTTTTTAAGGGGAAATTTAAGCCAACGTCAAATAAGAAAAATATATACTATGATTTAAGAAACGATAATAAAGAGTTTTTTAATAAAATAGAAAAAGGTAAAATAAATATAGCATGTATAAATGATTCAAATGAAGATTTAGAATATGAGAAAGTAAAAAAAGAAGTATTAGAAAGATTTGAAAAAATTTTTCCAAATAAAAGTGAATTTGAAAAGTAGGAGAGAATATGAGAGTTATTTCACAATATATAGCTACAGAGAAAACAGCTGGACCAAAGGCTAAAGTTGATATTGAAAGAATTTTAAAAAAAGAATATAATGCAAAAATATATACAAATAAAGTGACTAATAATGAAGAAAAAACTATAAAATATAAATTGAAAAAGATAATATTTTCTACAAGATTCTTAAAAACAAAAGAGGTAGTTGTTATTCAAATTCCGTTTTCTAATAAGAAAAAAATACTAAAATTAGCTGAGAAGAAAATCGGAATAATCCATGATATTGATGGGTTAAGGTATAATAATCAAAAACTACTACAGTCTGAAGTGGAAGCACTTAATTTATATAATGTTTTGATAGTACATAACAATGAAATGAAGAAAGAACTTGCTAAAAATGGAGTAAAAACTCCAATGATTATTTTGGAGATATTTGATTATTTATTGCAAGCTGGAAGTGAATTTAAGAATAATTATGAAAATAAGGTTTCAAAAGAACCAATAATAATTTATCCAGGAAATCTCGAACCAAGAAAATCAGAGTTTTTATATTCTTTAGATGAAGAAAAGATGAATTTTAAAATATTTGCATATGGTTCAAATTATAAAGAAAATAATAACAATAAAATTATATATAAAGGAGTATTTTCACCTGATATATTACCATGCAAATTAGAAGGTGATTTAGGTCTTGTTTGGTCAGGAAAAATAGATTCAACGGAAGAAGTATTGGAAAAATATTATAATAGATTTAATACACCGCATAAATTATCAAGTTTTTTAGTGGCAGGAATTCCTGTTATAGTATGGGGAGAATCAGCTATTGCAGAAGTTGTAGAAAAATATAATATAGGCTATAAAATAAATAATCTATATCAAATAAATGATATTAATTTAGATGATTATGAGGAAAAGAAGAAAAATGCGCAAAGGCTATCAAAGAAAATAATAGAAGGTGATTTTACAAAAAAAGCATTTGATAAAGCATTAAAAATATTGAGTTTAGAAGGAAAATAGTAGAAAATGAAATTTAAAAGTGAAAAAATGCATAAAGTTAAGAGTAATTATATATATATATGTTTTGCATTATATATTATGACATTGTTTATAAATAATTTAACATTTTATATGATGTATGAAGTTCTTGAAAAAAGTGTAAAAATAATTAGATATGTGCTATATATAATATTTGCTTTTAGAATATTATCAAATTGGAAAAATGGAAAGAATATAACAATTCCAACAATTATTGCAATAATAACTTCAGTCCTTGTGTGTATATATTCAAAAAATATTGATATTGGAATATTAGTATTAAGTATTATGGCGTTAAGGGATACGGATTTTGATAAATTGATAAAAATATCATTCTATATTTTTACAACAATGTTTTGCATAATAGTAAGTTTATCCTTATTAAAAATACTTCCAGATTGGACATATACAAGGAGCGATAGTGGTATAGTTAGACATTCGCTTGGATTTTATTACCCAACAATTACAATAGGTTTGTATTTGGCAATGGTTTTGATGTATTTCTACATAAGAAGAAATAAATGTTCATGGTTAGAAATATTGGTTTTAGAAACAATGAATGTATTTTTATATAGTTATACAGATGGTAGATTAAGTTTCATACTAATAACAATAATATTGGGAGCTATGGCATTAAGCAAAATAGAAGTATTGAAAAGATTATTTGAAACAGATATTAATCAGAAAATATTGAGATTAGTTATATATGTACTTCCTATAATATTATTTATAGTAGCAATTTTAATAACAGTATTGTATATTAATAAAACAAGTTTAGGATTAAAACTTGATCAAATACTTAGTGGAAGATTAAAATATACAAGTGAAGCATTTGAAAGATATCAGTTAACACCATTTGGTCAAAATATAAAATGGAATGGATGGGGTGGACATGGATATATAGAAGAAAATGATTTCTTAAGTTCTGAATATAATTTTGTAGATATATCATATGCAAGAATATTATTTGATTACGGTATAATTACAACAATATTAATATTATATATGTATACAAAAGTATTAATTGAAAATTATAATAAAAAGAATTATTGGATGTGTTTCACATTAATATTTGTATTAATATGGTCATTTGTTGAGCCATATATTGTATATATTGGAAAAAATATATTTGTTTTAACATTTGGAATAATAATAAATAATGGAATAGAAGTAAAGGCATTAAACTACGATTATTTAAAAGGAAGAATAAAGAAAGAAAATGGCAAAGAAATCAATAACTAAAAATTATATATATAATTTAATTTATCAAATTTTAATACTAATTTTACCATTAGTTACAACACCATATATATCAAGAGTTTTAGGAGCTGAAAATATAGGAATATATAGCTATACATTATCAATAGTTACATATTTTATATTATTTGGCTCACTAGGCGTTGCTTTATATGGGCAAAGAGAAATTGCATATTATCAAAAAGATAAAAAGAAATATTCAAGAATTTTTTGGGAAATAGTAATATTAAGAACAATTACAATGATGATATCTTTGGTATTATTTTATTTTATATTTGTAAATGGAAATCAATATCAAACATATTATAAAATATTGATATTAGAACTGATAGGAAATTGTATTGATATAAGTTGGTTTTTCCAGGGACTTGAAGAATTCAAAAAAACAGTTATAAGAAATATGATTATAAAATTAATAAGTGTAATATCAATATTTACATTTGTAAAAAGTCAAAATGATTTAAGAATATATTTCTGGATATATGTATTATCAACAACGATAGGAAATGCTTCATTATGGTTATATTTGCCTAAATTTCTGACAAAAGTAAAAATTAAAGAATTACATTTATTTAGACATTTAAAGCCAACATTAGGATTATTTGTACCTCAAATTGCGGTACAGGTGTATACTGTATTAGATAGAACAATGATAGGAGCAATTATAACAGATAAATCTGAAGTTGGTTTTTATGATCAAAGCCAAAAAATAATAAAACTATTGATGACAATAATAACATCATTAGGAACTGTGATGTTGCCAAGAATAGCTAGTACATTTGCAAGCGGTGAAAAAGAAAAAATAAATGAATATATGAAAAAGTCATTTAGTATGGTATTTCTGCTAGCATTTCCAATGGTATTTGGAATAATATCTGTATCAAGAGCATTTGTTCCAATATTTTTTGGAGCGGGATATGATAAAGTTGCAACATTAATGAATATAATAAGTCCAATAATATTATTTATAGGACTAAGTAATGTTACAGGAACACAATATTTATTGCCAACCAAAAGGCAAAGAGAATATACGATTTCTGTAATTGTTGGAGCAATTACAAACATTGTAATGAATGCATGTTTAATATGGAAATTTGGAGCAATAGGAGCATCTATTGGGACTGTAATTGCGGAATTTACAGTTACAATAGTTCAGCTATATTTTGTTAGAAAAGATTTTGATTTTTTGCAAATAATTAAAATTAGTAAAAACTATGTGATTTCAACTATAGCAATGTTTATTGGTTGTATTATAATAGGGAATGTAGTTAAAAGTAATATGACTTCAATAATTATTCAAGTTATATTTGGAGTTGGAGTATATGGAATATGTTTACTTACATTAAAAGATAAATTTGTTAATAGTATTATAAAAAAGATAATACACAAAAAATAATATAGAAAGTTGGTAAAAGCATGAAATATAATTATTTAATAGTAGGTTCTGGATTATTTGGAGCGATATTTGCATACGAAGCATACAAGAGAGGAAAAAAATGTTTAGTAATAGACAAGCGTTCACATATAGGAGGGAATATATATACAGAAAATATAGATGGAATAAATGTGCATAAATATGGAGCGCATATATTTCACACGAGCAACAAAGAAGTATGGCAATACATAAACCAGTTTGCGGAATTCAATAGATATACAAATTCGCCAGTAGCGAGATACAAAGATGAATTATACAATATGCCATTTAATATGAATACATTTAACAAATTATGGGGAGTTGTAACACCTGACCAAGCAAAGGCAAAAATAGAAGAAGAGAAAAAAGAAACGGGAATTACAGAACCTCAAAACTTAGAAGAACAAGCAATAAGTTTAGTAGGAAAAACAATATATGAAAAATTAGTAAAAGGATATACAGAAAAACAATGGGGAAAACGAGCCACAGAATTACCAAGTTTCATAATAAAAAGATTGCCTATAAGATTTATATATGATAACAATTATTTTAATGACATATATCAAGGGATTCCAATTGGTGGATATACGCAAATAATAGAAAAAATGTTAGAGGGAATAGAAGTTAAACTAAATTGTGATTTCTTTGAAAATAGAGAAGAATTAGAAAATATAGCAGAAAAAATAATATTTACAGGTCCAATAGATAAATATTACAATTATCAATTTGGAGAACTTGAATACAGAAGTCTAAGATTTGAAACAGAAGAGCTAGAAGAAGAGAATTATCAAGGAAATGCAGTAGTAAATTATACAGAATATGAAGTACCATATACAAGAATAATTGAGCATAAACATTTTGAATATGGACCAAGTCTTGGAAAAATAGCAGAAGGAGAAGCGGCTAGAAAAACAATAATAACAAGAGAGTATCCAGATAAATGGGTACAAGGAAAAGAGCCATATTATACAATGAACGACGACAAAAATGCAAAATTATATGCACAATATAAAGAATTGGCGGATAAAGATAATAAAGTTATATTTGGAGGAAGATTAGGACAATATAAATATTTTGATATGGACAAAGTAATAGCAGAAGTGTTAAAATTGTCTAAGGAAGAATTAAAGTAAACTAAAAGAAAAGAGGTATAAAAGATGGGAAAGCATAGTGAAGAAAAAACAAAATCAAAATCAAAGGTGTTAAAGGTATTTTTAAGAATATTGTTAGTATTATTAATAATATTTGTAATATTAGCAGGGATTGCAGCAGGATTTGTTGCCAATAAACTTGGCAAAATTAATGTAGAAAACATAGATGAGACAGCAATAGGAATAAGTGAAGAGACTAAGGAAGAATTATCAGGATATAGGAATATTGCTTTGTTTGGTGTTGATTCTAGGGCAGATGACTATGGACTAGGAAATAGAAGTGATAGCATTATGATTGCAAGTATGAATCAAAAAACTAATGATATAAAGATAATATCAGTTTATAGAGATACTTATGTGCAAGTAGAAGAAAAGGGAAAAGAAAAATTAGATAAAATAACACATGCTTATGCATATGGTGGTCCACAAGGAGCATTAAAGGCATTAAACACAAACTTGGATTTGAACATATCAGAATATGTAACTGCAAATTTTGATGCAGTAATAGCTGCTGTAGATGCTGTTGGAGGAGTTACCATTGATGTGGATAGTTCTGAAATAAAGTATATCAACAAATATATAAATGATTTGATTGCAGATACAAATGGAAGAGAAGGAACTGCAGCTGCAGAAATTACAAAAGCAGGAAAACAAACGCTTACAGGAGCGCAAGCTTTAGCATATTCAAGAGTTAGATACACAGAAGGTGGAGATTATAAAAGAACAGAAAGAATGAGAACAGTAATAGAAGCTATGCTATCTAAAGTAAAAACATTAAATATAGGGCAATTGAATAAATTTGTTGATACTATCTTACCAAAGATAAGCACCAACATTTCTTCAACAGAAATATTAGGTTTAGCACCAAGCATTGCATCATACAATATAACAGACAGTTTAGGTTGGCCATATGAAACAAAAGGAATAACATTAGATAGATGGTATGGAGTTCCTATAACACTTCAGAGCAATGTAGAACAATTGCACAAAGAAGTATTTGATCAGAAAGATTATGTTGCAAATGATACAATAAAAGATATAAGCAATCAGATTATAAAAAAGACAAATTATAAATAACAGAAAAGGCAGGAGCACATCTCCTGCCTTTATGTATGCTCAAACAAAAAACATATATAAAATCAAGAAAAATACTTCTACCATTACTTATATTATATGCAAATAATGCACAAATATACATATTTAGAATATGATTAGTAAATATTAAGCGTAACTAGTAAAATTACTTATTAGCCATATTATTTTCAACTTGTTGAATCATTTTTCTAACCATATTTCCACCTATTTTACCAGCATCTTTAGCTGATATATCACCATTGTACCCATCTTTTAAAGTTACACCTACTTCTGAAGCAACTTCATATTTAAATTTATCTAAAGCGCTCATAGCTTCTGGAACTAATTTTTTGTTACTATTGTTTGAGTTTGCCATGTTTTTCACCTCCTGTTATATATAACATTTAATTGTTTTGTTTAGAAAAAACTATTGCTTTTTCTAAACTTATGATATACAATTTTTTTGAAAATACACAGGAAATTTTTTGAAAAAAGTTTTAAAATGTTAAATTGCACGTTTGGGACCGGTTCTTAACGGTGCAGTATTATAATTAGAAAAAATGCACCGTTAAGAACCGGTCCCAACGGTGCAAAAAAGAAAGGAAAAAATAATTATGTATAAATTAGCAACAATAGACTTAGATGGAACAATGTTAAATCAGTATGGAGTAGTAACAAACAGAACTAAAGAGGCAATAAAGAAAGCCAAAGAAAGAGGAATAGAAACAATAATTGCATCAGGCAGGCCAATAGATTCAATAAAGACAATTGCGCAAGAGATTGAAAGTGATAAATATTTTATTTCTGGCAATGGAGCCATAATATATGATATTCAAAAAGATGAAATTATATACGAAAATACTCTAAAAAAATCGAAAGTTTTAGATATAATCAAAATTTGTGAAGAAAATAGTATATATTATAATATTTATACAGAAAAAGAAATATTAGCAAAAAACCTACAGTGCAATGTTTTGTATTACTACAAAGAAAATTTGAACAAAGCAGAAAAGGATAAAACACATATAACTTTGATTGATGATATATATAAATATATAAGTGAAAGAGAAGAAAAGATTTTGAAAATAACTGTATGTGATAGCACAAGAACAATATTCAATTCAATAATACGAAAATTAAAAGAAATAGATGATGTAGAAGTATTGGACGTGTCACATATGTCAAGAAAAATCATAAAGCAAGGAACAGAAGAGATACCAATAGAATATTTTTATACCGAAATTTCGGCTAAAAATGTCGATAAATGGAACGCAATACAAGTTTTAAAAGAAATTATGAATATAAAAACAGAGGAAATTATTGCAATAGGTGACAACATTAATGATAAAAAAATGATAGAAAATGCAGGATTGGGAATAGCAATGGGGCAAAGTACACCGCAAATAAAAGAAATAGCAAATCAGATTACAGATTCGAATTGCGAAGATGGTGTGGCTACGTTTTTAGAAAAGTGCACCGATGAGAACCGGTCCCAACGGTGCAAAAAATTGCACAGCAGAGAACCGGTCCCAACGGTGCAAACCTATAATTTTAAGGAAATGCACCGATAAGAACCGGTCCCAAACGTGCAAAAAGATGCCAAAAAAACAAAAATGCACGGCAGAGAACCGGTCCCAACGGTGCAATATTACAAAAATATTACAAAAATATTAAATTTATATTACAATACATGTATAATGTTGATTTTAGATGTAAAAAGAGGTAAAATTAATAAAGATAGCAATTAATGCGAAAATAAGGAGGAAATAAAGATGGCGTCAAATCCAATGCAAAGAAAAGCAAGAAATTCATTCTTATTAGGAATGATAATAACACTATTAATAGCGGGAGTAATAATAGCTTTATTATTTGTGCAATTAAAACAAAAATCAGATCAATTAAAGGCTGAGGCAAATGCAAAGAGAAATGTGTATGTTTTAAACCAAGATGTAAAATCAGGACAAGTTATAACAGAGGATATGTTTACAACACAACAGGTTAATAAAGATGCAATACCAAGTAATGCAACTGCAACAGCTTCTGTAATAAGTACGTGGTACGTTCAAACAAAAGATGGAAAAACTTTTAATTCAGATTCTTACAATAACATAACTAATACAACTTTTAGCCAACCAACACAAGGGCTATACATAAATGAACCTGATTCAATTTTAGAAGTTGTTGAGATTGATGGAAAAAAATATAAATGTGTAGATAAATATACAGGAGATAAGAGTGGACTTGTTGAGGTTTCTTCAAGAGAAGAAGTTTCTCAAGATGATGATGGTGCATATATTGTAGATTCTACAAATAGTTCTGATAAAATTACAAGAGTATATCAAGAGGCTACAACAGGAGAGTATTATGTGTATAAAATTGATACTGCTTCTATGACAACAGGAAGTGCTAAAACAAGAGTGAAAGAGTATTTGCCTTTGACTAATGTGCCTGTAGTTGCAAAAGTATCTATGAACAAAAATACTGTTGTTACACCATATTTAGTAGTTCAATCTGATGAAGTTGTAACAGATGATGTAAGACAACAAGAATATAATATGGTAGTTTTACCTGTGGATTTAATGACAAATGATTACATTGATATAAGATTGATGACACCTGCTGGACAAGACTTTATTGTAGTATCTAAAGCTAAAGTTGATGTACCAATGAACACAGATGGTACATATGTAACAGATACTATAAGAGTTAATTTAAGAGAAGATGAGATTTTATCTATGTCTAGTGCAATAGTAGAAGCTTATGGATTGTTAGGTTCAAAATTATATGCTACAAAATATGTAGAGGCAGGAATGCAAGAACCATCATTGCCAACATATACACCAAATGCAGCTGTAACAGCACAAATACAATCTGACCCTAATATCGTATCAGTAGCAAGCGAAGAATTGGCTTCAAGATATTCTGAACCAGCTAAAAAAGCTAGAAATGATTATTTACAATCTTTGATAAATAATTCAGAAGATTATAATGAAAATATTCAAGACAAGGCAGATGAAAAAATAACAAATCAAACTACAGCAAGACAAAAATACTTGGAATCTCTAGCAAATGGTGGAGCAACAACAAATTAATTAAAACAAAAGAGCAAGGGCTGACATTAATAAAAGCCCTTGCTATGTGAAATTTAAAACAAATTTTTAAATTAATGCAAGAAAGGAAAACTAAAATATGAAAAAAATCGGGTTTATAGGCGCTTCTGATAAGACTAATGTAATATTAAGTGTAGCTAAAGTTCTAACAATGGCTAACAGAAAAGTTCTAGTGTTGGATAATACTATAACGCAAAAATGCAAATATGTAGTACCAGTTATAAACCCAACAAAATCATATATTACAACTTATGAAGATATAGATGTTGCAGTAGGGTTTGGAAATTTTGAGAATATAAGACAATATATGGGACTGGATGAAAACGAAAACTTTAATTATGATTATATATTGGTGGATGTAGATAGTTTTGAAGGAATTCAAAAGTTTGGATTACAGTCTGCAGATAAAGCATATTTCGTAACATCATTTGACATGTATTCGTTGAAAAAGGGAGCAGAAATTATAAACCAATTAGGCGTTCCTACTAAAATGACCAGAATATTTTATTCAAAAGATTTATTAAAAGAAGAAGAAGAATACTTCGATTTTTTAATGTTTGGGTCAAAAGCAATATGGAACGAAGAAAAAGTATATTTTGTTTTAGAAAATGGAGATTGGCCAGCAATAATGGAAAATGAACGTATTTCTAAAATTAAATTCAAAAACTTGAGCAATGAATATAAGGCAAATATTACTTTTTTAGTAAATGATATAGATGAAGGAATAGGAAATAAGGCAATAAAGAATATTATAAAAAGTCTTTAATTAAAGGAGTTAAGATATGGCAATTGTAACATTTTGGAATAATGATAGAGAACAATCCGGAAAGACTCTAACAGCGGTTGCTGTTGCAACTAAAATGGCTATAGAACGCAATTATAAAATTTTATTAATTTCAACAAGTTTTCAAGATACAACATTAAGAAATTGCTTTTGGAAAAACGAAACGCAAAGGACATTAAAATTGTTTGGAATGAAAAGTAATAATATAGCTGTTGAAACTGGGATTGAGGGACTGGCAAAACTTATATCAGCAAATAAGTTAACGCCAACTACAATTACAGATTATACAAAAGTAATTTTTAAAGGAAGATTAGAAGTTATAAGTGGATTTATGGGAGCAAAAGAACTTACTAGAGCTACAAATTATGCAGAATATGAAAAAATACAAAAAATTTATGTTGATTTAATTAAAACAGCCAATCAATACTATGATATGGTATTAGTTGACTTAGATAAATATATGCCAGAAGATTTGACAAAAGAAATTTTGAAATTATCAAATTTGAATGTAATAGTTTTCTCTCAGAGAAAAGAAAGCTTAGACAGATATATGATGTTAAGAGAAAAAGACCCTATAATAAATAGTCCAAAAACTTTGCCAGTTGTTGGAAAGTATATGGATAAAACTAAATATAATATGAAAAATATAATGAAATATTTAGGCAATAGAAAAGATTTAAGCGTAATTCCTCTTAATATGTTATATTTTGAAGCTTCAGAAGAAGCAGCAGTACCAGATTTGTTTTTAAGATTGCAGAATGTAAAAGACACATCAGATGAAAATTACATTTTTATGCGAGATGTGCTAGAACTTATGGAGAAAATTATAAATAGATTGCAAGAATTGCAAATGAAAATGAGGTGAAAAAATGACGCTAACTAATATATTATTAACAATAGTTGTTATAATACTTGCCGGAGGAGGCATAGCATATTTTGTAAAAAGAAATAAAAATGCCGAAGTTGAAGAACAAATAGAAAAAGACGAGAAAACATATACTTTAGATGCTATGAGAAACTATATTAAAAAGAGATTAGACGAAATAACTAAAGTAAACTTGTATGATATTGGATTGTCAGAAGAGGAATTAAAACGTAGAAAAAACAAAAAGTACGCATTAAAAAAGGCCTTAAAAGGTTGTACTTATGGAGACGTTAATGACAAAAGATATGTAAAAGAGCTTATTTCAGATTTATTATCAAAAGAGTATGGTGTAAATGAAGCCAATATATCAAGTGCAATTCCATTTGATATGCCATCATTACTAACATCTCAAGATAAATTTGATATATTAATATATGTCTATAAAAAAGAATTTGGATATGAAGCATTAACACAATTGATAAAAAGATATAACTTAGCAACTTTAAAATATTTAGAAGGTGAAACAAAACCTTGTTATGTAATAACAGATGATGAGATTGATCAAATATTTGAAAAAGAAAAAATCACATTGTCATTCCAAGATAAACTAGAAGTTGTAGTACAAAGAATATATCAACATTATAAAGGATATAGCTCAATAGATGAGATAAGAGATATGAACATAGATGGTGTATCTGGTGGTGTATCTGGTTTACCAGAAA
>OLNW01003261.1_pt1 | contig 12712 bp, 7 predicted proteins | sample 1672121 | NCBI WGS metagenome assembly OLNW01 (sample SAMEA3136648, study PRJEB25190) | human gut metagenome
TAGGACCCTTATAGGGTCAAAAACAAACCACCACTTGAAGTGGTGGTTATGACTTACAATAATTTTATTTCGGAAATGTCAAAAATGACGAATAATATGAAAAAATACTGACACAAACAGCGACACATCTTGAAGCGTATAGTGTGAAAAAGTACAATGGAGAAAATATAACTTTACATGAGGGAGGAAATACATATGAAAAAACAGAAAGTATGTGCATTGCTTTGTGTGGCAGCGATGACGATCAGCTCGGTTACACCTGCAATGGCAGCAGATGTTGCAGTAACTCCACAGGAAGAGAACGTAATAACAGAAGAGGTGGATGAGACAGCAGATCCGGTAGAGGAAGACAGCCAGGAAGCAGATACTACGGTAGACGGAACGGAAGAGGAACAGGGATCCACAGAAGATACAGGGGACGAATCCGAAACTTCCGGGGAACCGCAGCAGGATCAGGAAGAGCCGGAAGCAGATACAGAAAGCACACCGGAGACAACTGAACAGGATGTCACGGACAGCCAGGAAGCAGATACAAATGCGGATGAAAGAGCGATTCCGACAGAGGGATGGTATACGGATGCAAATGGAAAGACCTTCTTTTATGAGAATGGAGAAAAACTGGTAGAAACTATTGTGGAGATTGAAGATGAAGAGGGTCTTGTATATGGTTACTACTTTGATGAAGAGGGTATTCTGGTAACGAACGGATGCTATTTTATAAGCTATGAGACAGACGACGGTCAGTGGGAAGATGGTTATATCTATGCAGATGAAGAAGGCCATCTGTTGAAGGGATGGTATACAAAAGACTCACGGAATCCGGAGTATTACGGTGAAGATTACCTCGCATATCAGAATAGATTTTTAGAGGAAGACGGAAAACTGTATTATTTCGATGAAGGTGGCTATCGCGTGAAAGGCAGAGAAATTATTATCGGAGGTGTTTTATACAAAGCAGATGAAGATGGTGTACTCACCGTTCAGGAAGTATCCGATAAAAACGGCTGGCAGCTGGTAGGAAATACCTGGTATTACTATAAAGACGGAAAGGTTTTGAAAGATACTTATGCAACTATCAATGGCGCACAGTATTATTTCGATTCTGACGGAACTATGGTGACCGGTGTGTTTTATGATGAAGAACTGGGAGACAATCGTTTCGCAGAACCGAGTGGAGCAATAGTAAATGCTACTGGATGGTATCAGTCCAAAGAAACCGGCAAATGGTACTGGTTTGAAAAAGCAGGTATTGTCTCAGCGGGAGCACTTGAGGCAATCAAGGGAAAAGAATTCTATTTCTCTGAGGAAGGCGAGATGATGACCGGTGCATTCCAGGCTTCCTATGTGAATAAGAATGGTGAAAGGGTAACTGAAGTATTATATGCGGATCAGTATGGTGCAATCAGCCGGACATCTGGATGGAAGAATGATAATGGATTCTGGTCTTATATAAATAAAAATGGAGAAGTGGTATCGAATGGAATCGTAGATATCAATGGGAAGTCGTATTGCTTTGACCAAAACGGAATTATGGAAAGCGGAGATATTTATCCATATCTGACGGATAGCTCTGGCGCTATTATTAAAAATCAGTGGGTAAAGAATGATGTATACTGGTACTATACTGGAAATGATGGAAGAATATGTACCAATCAGTGGATTAACGGAACATATTATGTTGGCGAGTATGGTGTAATGGTAACGGGTTCTTATACAATTAATGGGAAATGTTATATTTTTGATGAGAATGGAAAAAAAGTTGCAACAGTTGGAGAAAAGAATGGCTGGCAGTTGATTGAAGGAGAATGGTTTTACACAGAAAATGGAGTACCATATAATGGGTGGCTGAATCATAAATACTATTTAGAAAATGGTAGAATGGAAACAGAGTGTATGGTTCCGGCAGAACATGTGCAAGGAGCTTCTACATATGTCGGAGTTGATGGAAACATTCAGTCCGGCTGGATTGGAAGCAGTGATACATATTGGCATTATGCAGAAAAAGATACAAAGTCAGGTGATATTCTTCTTGTACAAAATGGATGGAAAGCAATTAATGGAAAATGGTATTATTTCCAGGATTTTGATATCGTTTGCGACAAAGTCATGGAAATCGATGGGAAATTAAGCAAATTTGCTGCAAGTGGAGCATGGCAAGGGTATGTCACGCAAAGCGGGTGGACGAAGAGTGATTCCGGCAAATGGTATTATATTAATGAAGATGGTACTTTCGCATCAGGATTAAAGAAAATCAATGGAAAAACTTACTTTTTCTGGTATGACAGTTATGAGATGGTTCAAAATACAGCAATAGCAACCGAATATAGTGAAAAGGAAGGAGAGAGGGGATATTGGTTTAATGCAGATGGTATGATGGACACAACACCTGGATGGAAAAAAGATGATTATGGAGATTGGTATTATGTTGAGAAGGATGGAAGCGTTGCAAAAGGTAAGAAAACTATAAATGGAACGACCTATTATTTTGGAGAAGCTGCAGAAATAATGGGTGTTATGTGGCAGGGTATTTGGGAAGAGAATGGAAGATATTTTCTGATTGATGAAAATGGGAAATGGACATCGATTTCTAACGGATGGCATCTGAATAAAGAATATGGTGGAAATAAGTGGTACTATTTCCAGAATGGAAGGCCATATACAGGAAATGTTGGACGTTATGCTGTTGATCATGGAGAAATGATAACAGGAATGCGTGAAGGATACATGTTCGACGATAATGGACTGCTGATAACAAATCGCTGGGTATATCTTTCCAATACCTGGTACTATGCCGGAAGCACCGGAAAACTTTATACCGGAACAAGAACCGTGAATGGAAAAACATATCTGTTCGACAGGTCTGGAGCTTTAATAAAATAATAGCAATACACAGCAGAACAGAAGGGTCTGGCAGAGAGCCAGACCCTCTGTGAAATTAAGGGAAAATTACGAGGAAGGCGGACAAATGAAAAAAATATGGAAGAAACTGCTGGCAGGAATTCTGTGTTCAACCTTACTTCTGGGTCAGGGATCTGGTCTGGTCTATGCGGAGGAGAATGTTCAAGAAAATACGGAAGAACATACAGAAGAAGAGAGTGAAGAAAATACCGAAGAATACACGGAAGAAGACATTGCAGAAAATACGGAAGAAATTGTTGAAGATCCGGAGATAAATGAAACTGCTGAAAGTGATGTATATGCGGATATAGCGGAAACATCGGGTACGAAAATACTCTATTCGGGTGTATCAGGTGATCTGGACTGGAAAATAGACAGTAACGGAAAATTAACGATTTCGGGATCGGGCGATTATGTGTGCGATTACGATTATTATTATGTTAAAACTCCTATGTGGTGTAAATATAGTACAGATATAACAGAGGTAGACCTTAAAAATTTGGACACTTCAAGTATGACATCGATGAAAAGCATGTTTGAAAGATGCTCATCCATAAAAACACTGGATTTAAGCAATTTTGATACATCAAATGTCACAACTATGGAGAGAATGTTTTATTGCTGTGAAAGCCTTGAACAGCTGGATTTAAGTGATTTTGATACATCAAATGTCGCTGATATGGGAGAAATGTTTTTCAGGTGTACAACTCTTGAACGATTGGATGTGAGCAATTTTGATGTGGCGAAGGTCAGCAATATGGAAGAAATGTTTTGGAATTGTGAAAGCCTTGAGAAATTAGATTTAAGCAGTTTTAAGACATCTAAGGTTACAAACACAAGTAGTATGTTCGGCAGATGTCTGGGACTTAAACAATTGGATTTAAGTAATTTTAATACACCGGATGTTGTAAACATGGGAAGTATGTTTGTGCTCTGTGAAGAACTTAAACAGCTGAATTTAAACAATTTTGATACATCAAATGTTACCGATATGAGTTGGGCATTTTGCGGATGCAGTAAACTGTCATCTGATATAACTGTTTCTGGTAATGTGAAAGAATATGAGAATTGTTTTGGGGCATGCTCAACAGAGTTGAATACGCAGTTCAGGGTCAGATATAACAAAAACTGCTCAAAAGAACTTGCACAAAAAATCGTAGACACGAAGAGTTCTGATTCCAATGTGGTTTTGGTGGAAGACGGAACAGGTGAAGATGGAAGTGATGAGGAAGACAATGGAGAAATATGCTTCTTCAGCAAATGGGATGCCGGAAAACAGATTGCTTACTTTGGAAGTTCCGATTTAACTGGCAGCCAGGTGACGAAGGAAACAGACACCTCATTTCTGGCGGATGTCGATAACCTGGTAGGAAATTATGTAACAGTTTCGCGAAAGTCCCGGACAGATAACCTTGTTGCTCCGAGTACGTTGCTGACCATTAGTCCGGTGGAAACAAAATCAGGTACAGTTACGGCTGCAACGACAGATTCGGTCACAGTAGGAGACAATACCTATGAAACAACACTTTTTCAGCCGAAAGGTTATGTGGGAACATTTGTGTTGTACCATATTCGGAAAGATGGTTCTGCCGCTGTACAGAAATTGGAAAAATCCAAAGGAACTTTAACATCCTGGAATACAGAGACAAAACGATTAAAAATAGGTGATGAATATAAACTGGGAACAGGTGCAGAGCAGGCAGCTTTAGATTTCCTTGGACAGACCAAATACACCAGTATGGTAGTTCAGTTTATGCATGATAAATTCAAAAATATATATCGAATTACAGATAAACTGGATGCAGACTCAGATATAACCGGACCTAATTTTTATGATACGGCAGTTCCACCAACGGAAGATGAAACAATTTTGAGAGATGAAATGAAAGAATGGGACAGAGCTTATGAACAATATATCAGTTCCGTTCAGGTAGCGTTGCGTAATTATGCGATGACAGATGAGGAGAAGAAAAACACATCGATTACGGAAGAAGCAAGGAGAATGCAGACGGCGGATAAGAATTCTAACAGTAAGTATCTGACGGGTGCACTTGGAAGTTATGAGGAGTATTGTTATAAGGCACTCGCAGAATATCTTTACGATCACACATGTGATAATATAGATTTTTCATCCGTAGATCTTTCGTCAACTTTTGCAGGAACCAATCTGGTAAAAGCGGTATGCAGATCATTCAATGGTGATGAACGAACATATGAATATGGCGATGTTAAGGTTACTTTGAATGTGTTGATTGTAAATTCAAGCAAGACAGGGCATCTGATCGTGGAGAAGAATGGAAGAAAAGTAGTTACGGCAATTGTGTGCTCCAATCAGGAAGAAATTCAGAAGAGCGTTGATGCGTATGTGAAAGAATTACGATCACTTGCAACAAATACCGTTTACAATATGAGCAGTGCTGTGTATAAGGATATCTTAGGTCAATCTTTAGATACACTGACAGAAGAATATGTGAGTAAACATGTCACCATGATTGAAAAACGGTTTATGGTTAAATTGTCTGAGAAATTCAATTCCGCGGGTGTAGGTGATGTAGTAAAAACATTAAATGAATGTTATTCTTATTATAAGTATGTAGAAAAGAATCTGAATTGGGGCAAGTTAGATGATATTCAGACAGTTTTGACAAATATTCAGAATCTGGAATTCAAAGATACGAATATCAAAGATATTGCAGTTAAAAAATCAGTAAAAACATTACAGAAAGCAAAAAAGAGCTTTGTAAAATCGTATGAAAGGCATCTTGCAGGAACCCTGTCAGGTAATAAAACCAGTTTTTTTAATATTCATATCAAATGCCCGGTAGACGTTGAAGTTTATAATTCCAGTGGTACACGGATCGGATGTGCCAGTGAGACAGATCTGTGGTATGACGACAGTATTATTATAACGGATCTTGGTGGAGCCAAGACGATAACATCTCTGACGAATGATCTTATCACGTTTAAAGTCAGCGGAAGAGAGAACGGAACCATGGATTGTATGATTGAAGAATATAATGAGAACCATGAGCCGATTGGCCGATTGAATTATTATAATATCAGTCTGACGCCGAATCAGGAATATGATTTCTCATTAATAAATGATCTGGCAGCAAACAAAGAAAAATTAACGATCAACACAAATGATGAAGCTATTGTTGCAGATGAGTATATTTCATCACAGGACAGCGCGAGAGCTTTGATTTCCTGTAATGTAACAGCAGATGATGGAAAAGAAGGTGGAACGGTTACAGGAGTAGGAACGTATATCCGTGGAAATGCAGTAGTTTTGTCTGCCACTCCTGACAAGGGTTATATTTTTGAAGGATGGTATCAGGAAGATGAGCTCGTGAGTTTGAATAAAACGTATGAATTCACGGCAAAGAAAGATGAAGTTCTCACTGCAAAATTTATACGGGACGAGCGTGTAAATGTTGAGATAAATGCAGAAGAGGGAGGAGATGTTACCGGTTCCGGCAGGTATTATAAAGAAGAGAGCGTTACAGTGAAAGCAATACCGGACAAAGCTTATCAGTTTGATGGATGGTATGTCAACGACAAAAAAGTATCCGATGAGACAGAATATCAGTTTACTGCAACAGAAGATATTACCCTTACAGCGAAATTCAAAAAGAGTGGAAAATGGATACAATCCGGTTCCAGATGGTGGTACCGTTATGAAGATGGTTCCTATCCGGCAGATGAACTGTGCAAGATTGGAAATGCGTGGTATGGATTTGATCCTGCAGGCTGGATGCAGACCGGCTGGGCTGTTCATAACAACAAATGGTACTATTTCGCTCAAAGTGGAGCTATGGCAACAGAATGGATCCATGTGGGAGGAACGTGGTATTATCTGAACGCTGACGGAAGTATGGTGACCGGCTGGAATTCGATAAAAGGCAAATGGTACTATATGAACAGATCCGGAGCCATGGTAACCGGGTGGAACTCCATCGGTGGCAGGTGGTATTATATGGACGGATCGGGCGCTATGGTGACCGGCTGGAATGCAATCAGAGGTAAGTGGTATTACATGAACAGCGAAGGCGCGATGCAGATCGGCTGGGTTGAAGTGAATGGTAAGTGGTACTATCTCAATACCAGTGGAGCGATGCAGACCGGTTGGGTTAAGGTGAATGGTTCCTGGTATTATATGGATGCTAACGGTGTGATGCAGACAAACCGCTGGATCTCCGGCACATATTATGTGAAAGCAGATGGAAGAATGGCTGTATCGGAATGGATTCAGGGGTACTATGTAGGAGCAGACGGAGCTTGGAGAGGATAAGGACTTACAAAAGAGCAAGAAAATAGTAAATAAGAATAGTTAATAAAACCGCCCGGAATGATAGAAATATCAAAATCGGGCGGTTTTATTTTGAATGAATTATTTGCAGGGAAAGAATTTCCAGATAAATACAACAATTTATTTCAAAAAGTATTAAAAAAGATGGATAATACAAAAAAATGCTGACACAAGTAATGACACATATTGAAGCGTATAGTGAGAAAAAGTACAATAAAGAAAATATAACGTAATGTGAGGGAGGAAAACACATGAAAAGAATGAAACAGTTTTGCAGTCTTTTACTTGCGGGAGCGATTCTGGTGACGAGTGTGGCTCCTACAACGGTCAGTGCTGCGGCATGGAGAAAGAACAGTGTGGGATGGTGGTATCAGGAAGATAATGGAAGCTATCCTGCGAATCAGTGGAAAGCAATCAATGGAAACTGGTACTGGTTCAACAGAAACGGGTATATGGTAACCGGTTGGCAGAATATTGGAGGAAGCTGGTATTATTTCCAGTCGAGCGGAGCAATGATTGGTCAGGGCTGGCATGTCATTAACGGAAGCTGGTATTATATGTACGCCAGTGGAGCGATGGCATCAAATACCTGGATTGGAGACTCTTATGTAAATGGAAATGGAGCCTGGGTTCCGGGCAAAACAAGAATTCAGGCAGGCTGGGTAAAGAGCGGAAACCGCTGGTGGTATCGTCATGCGGATGGAAGTTATACCAAAAATGGATGGGAAAAGATCGGAAGTGACTGGTATTTATTTGACTCAGCGGGTTGGATGCTTACTGGCTGGCAGTATGTTGGCGGAAGCTGGTATTATCTTCAGGCAAGCGGAGCGATGTATGGAGAAGGCTGGCATGCGATTGATGGAAGTTGGTACTATATGTACTCTAATGGTGTTATGGCAGCGAATACCTGGATTGGAGATTATTATGTAAATGGTTCAGGTGTAAGAATCGATACAAGCCAGGGGATTTATTTGATGGATGTATTAAAACCATATATTACACCAGATGAAGGTTGGCGTTACGAGGAGTATGTAAGCAGATCTTTTGCAATGGCTGGAGATCAATATACAAATGGATTTATATGTAAATCGGATGGTGTCCAGTCAGTATATTTTAATTTGGCAGCAAAATATAAAAAACTTTCGTTTATAGTAGGAAATTTAGACGGGGCTCAGGTATACGGTGATACAACTTATGTTCGAATTTTAGCAGATGGAAAACAAGTTGCCAGTTATCAGGTGCAAGAAGGTGATTTGCCGACGACTCATGAGGTATCAATTAATAATTGCAAGCAGTTGCGGATTGTAGTTGATAGTGGAAATCACTATGGAGGCTGGGTAGGAATTGCTGAATTAAAAGTAAAACGATAGATAATGATATGAGTTAAATAGGAAAAAGAGAGTGTATATAACATAAAGAGGTGCTGCAGCAAGATTCTGCAGCACCTCTTTACGTTATACAAAATGATAGGAAGTAATCGGCAGACTGGTAAGTTTTATAGAAAACAGAAAATTGTTGCCATCTGTGGCAGAGAAGAAAGAAAAATGGACACAAAACACGATACATATTGAAGAAACAATACAGAAAACCGTAAAATAGAGTAGACAAAAAATATTTGTAATAATAGTAAAAATTCAAAAATAGAGATTATCATAAAAAATCTGAAAATACAGATAGCAATTTCAAAATAATAAAAATATGTGGAAACAGAAAGGAAAAGTAGTATGAATATAGAAGAACAGGTAAAAGAGTTAACCGGAAAGATTGAGGCTGAAGAGAAAAAGCAGAAAGATTTATTCAGCCAGATCGGCCAGGTGTTTTATCAAAAATATGCAGATTCTGCAGAAGGAGAATTAAAGGAACTTTGTGGCGGTGTTCAGACAAGTCAGGCACAGGTTTTACAGTATCAGCAAAAGATAGAAGAACTTACAAAAATTACGAACTGTCCGGCATGTGGAACAGAAGTGGTGGACGGAGCAGTATTCTGTCACAAGTGTGGAGCTAATCTGAGAGAGTGGAAAGCACCGACACCTACACCACCGCCTGCCAAGGTCTGTAAATATTGTGGCGCTTCGCTTGAGGAGGGAGCGGGTTTCTGTGTGAATTGCGGACGACCTATACATGAAAATAAAACACCGAAAAAGAAGATCTGCCCTGTGTGCAGATGTGAGGCAGAACCGAATCAGATGTTTTGCTCTGAATGTGGAGAAGAATTGAGAAACTGAGAAAAAGGAGAAGATACAGATTATGTTTGAAGATATGGATAAAAAGATATCAGGATGGATCAATGCAGGAACAGAAAAAGCAAAAGGAATGTCGGAATCACTGCGATTAACCGGAGTGATCAAAGAGGAGGAAAACAAACAGACAGAGTTTTATAAGATGCTTGGAAAATACTTCTATGAATGTCACAGAGAAATTGCGGATGGAGAAGCAATTCAGTGGTGTAATGAGATTGATATGAGTAAACAGAGAGTGGAACAGTACCAGGAGAAGCTTCAGCCTTCGAAAGGAGCGGCGAGATGCCCGAACTGCGGAGCTGCAATATCGGCAAACGCAGCATTCTGTCAGGTATGTGGAGCTAAAACAACGGAACCAAAAAAGAGACCGGGAACCCGTATATGTAGCACGTGTGGTGCGCAGCTTGGAGTACGAAGCATACGGAAAGGAATGTACATGGCTGACAGACTGGAAGCCAGTGGAAAATCAATCGGCGAAAAAAAATTCCGGGAAGACGAAGACACAGACATCCGATCAGGACTGGAAAACGGCATACGCACAGTTCCTGCGGAACGGAGGGTATAAGAGTGATATGCCAGGATGCGACGCACCACGGTTTTTCGTATATGATGTGGACGGAGATGGTTCGATGGAACTTGTGATTATACGGGCGACATACTCTGTGGTCGGAGGAGATGTGTATACTCTTGTGAATGGGAAAGTAGTACATGCAGGGGGAACATCCGGAACTTATGGAAGTTTTGCAAGTTATCCTTCGGATGGACTGCTCCTGTCGAGTTACGGTCACATGGGAGTAGACCTGGAAGAATATTTTACACTGTCGGATGGAAAACTCGTTTCACAGGCAAGATGGATATCCAGCTTTACAGATGGTGAAACCTGGTATCTGAATGATCAGGAAACAACACAGGAGGCGTACGAAAACTGGAAGGCAGAACATGTAAACGGAGAAATTTTTGCTATAGAGTATAACGATGCTCACCCGATTACAGAGGAAAATATACAGGCGTACGTGAAATAAAAGGTGCGTTTGAGTATATAAACCGACACAAGGCGTGACACATATTGTGGAGATACATAAAATGTAATAAATATATAATATGTAGAAAATAAAAGGAACCGGAGGAGAAAAATGAAGTGTACAAATTGTGGTCTCGAACTGCCACCAGGAAGCAAATTTTGTGAACGATGTGGAAGCAGGTTACAGGAAGAAACGGATCAAAACGGCAACCAGGTGACAGGAAGATGCAGAATATGTGGGGCGGAATTGAAAGCCGGATATGCGTTTTGCGAGAGGTGCGGAGAACCGGTATCTGCATCCTATTCTGACCCATCAAGAACGGCACCTCTTCCTCAAACGGGACAGCCAGGAAAAAAGAAATGGGTTGTTCCGGTGGTTGCAGGACTTTTGACCCTTACCCTTGTTGGGGCAGGAGCTTTTGTAATCCTGTGGAACTCTGCAAAAACAAATGAAACCGAATCGGTAAATGAGGATACCGTTGCTGAAGCAAATGACAATGAAGAGGAAACAAATGAAATTGAAAGTACCGATACAACTGATCCGGTTGAAGAGGAAACACAGACAGAACCGCCGCTGTTTTCAAAACGAATCTGGGATTATGATGGAACGATATACACCAGTTATGCTATGGACAATACAAACTGGACAAGCCTGACCGGAGATTATCACGATACGTTTATTGCATATCATAATAATATTTATCTGAGAAGAGCCAACAGTACAGACAGTGACAGAAGAGAACTTGTCCGTCAGGATATGGACGGAAAAGAAACCGTGATTGCAGAGGATGTGAATCCACTGTATGGTCTGGTGATTTACGAGGATCATCTGTACTATATTGCTCTGGATGACAGCATGCAGTCGGAAGGAAAAGTAGTAGATCTGTCGGATCTCTCTGTTGCAGACAGCGAAGATTATCAGATTAAGGCAGCAGATGCGAATACGTGGATTTTATGTGGAATAAAAGGAGAGGAAGGCGGCCAGCTTTTCATGTGTGATCCGGGATTTGAAAACATAAACAAACTGGATATAACCACGGACACGTTCATGGGCATCTATGATGATAAAATTTATTTTCAGACGCAGGAAGATGGAAAATATCATGTGCAGACATACGATGTAAATTCAGGAGATATTGCATCTGTTCTGGAGGATTTGGATGAGCCGGCAGTGCTGAGCGGAAGTGATCTGTTCTATGCGGAAAAGACCGGGAATGGAACAACATTGCACAGAATGGAAGTGGGTGCAAACGGAAAGGTATATGAGTATTCCCTGAAAGATATTGATGTTTATATGAGAGGAAGCTTTTATGAAGCGGATAACAAAGTGTATCTAATCAGATTCCTGCAGGGAAAAGAAGAGAATAATGCAGAAATGATAGCGTTGGATCTGCAAAGTGGCGAGTATGAATCCATAGGAATGTGGACAAATACGGAGATCCAGAACACGGAAGTCCAAAGTACAGCAAATGCAAGATATCAGGCTTATGCAGAAAAGATCAAAGAGGAAGAAAAAAAGTATGGGTCAGTCAAAGTAGAAGACTGCATGACAGGTGTTTGTTTCATTGATCTCGTTGATTTCGCGGGTAACGGAGAGGAACAGCTGCTCATTGTTCACCAAAAACTCCACCAGAATAATAACCGGGAGTGCGGATATGAAATCTGGTCCTGGGAGAATGGTCAGATGGTTCTTCTCGAGACGGATGACCTCTTTACCACGGATGGTGGTGTTCGAACGGTAATGTACAGTAAGAAAGGAGGAAAAACATATCTGGTCACCGGAGGTATGGATGATTTTGCGGAATATTATTTCCATGGCTATTCCGGAAGCTCATTCGGCAAAGCATATGAAATCGTGCATGGCGAGGAGCTGAATGGGGATGAGTGGAACGAGTTTTATACCGTAAATGGACAAAATGCTTCTGAGAGTGCTTATGATGATGCATATACAGAATGGCTTGCAAATATGACAGAGTATAATCTGAGCTATGATTGTGATCAGGTTTTGCAACTGATGGCAAATGTGAAAGAAAGATTAAACGGGAAATAATCTGAGGAATATTATTTTATGTTATATGAAGCGGGATACAAAATAACAGGGAATTATATAAGATGAAGGAGGAAACCATATGAAGCGAATGAAACAGTTTTGCAGTCTGCTCCTCGCCGGAACGATTCTGGCAACCAGTCTGACCCCGATGACGGTCAGTGCCGCATCGTGGAGAAAGAACAGCGTAGGATGGT